>ERZ795056.1671-NODE-1671-length-25793-cov-41.903878_pt1 | contig 25793 bp, 18 predicted proteins | sample MGYA00375140_ERZ795056 | MGnify/ENA primary metagenome ERZ795056 (study PRJEB30185, sample SAMN05720227) | activated sludge metagenome | isolation source: Anaerobic digester | place: USA | collected 2015-03-09 ... | reverse complement strand
AGCACCGGTACTCCCGATAAAATATTAACGATCGTCCGTTTTTCTTGATAAGACATTTGCCCCACGCTCCTATTTGATAAGTAGTCTAACATAGACATAGTGTACCATATTATATACATATTGTCAAGTATACTGTACACCAATACTTTTCGTTAGGTCAAGTTTTTTGAAATTCCCTATACAACCGCGTTTTGGGATGGTCTGAAGAACCAAATAGTTCACGACTCTCGAATAAGAAAAAGACCGGTTTGATAAACCAGTCTTTGAAAGAGATTCAAAAAGAGTGATCGTGAGTCCCTATTCAAGCTCATCCAAACCCAAACACCAATAGACGGCGGACTTCATCAAAGGCCAATCACTGCCCTCATCGTCAAATCCGTCGAAGTAGGCGTTTCCATCGCGCGGACTGTCTTCCTCAAATTCGGGATGGGGTCCGGTAAGAAACACTTTCCCTTCCCCATAGGCAGCGGCGATGTAGGCGGGTTGACGGATGGCGTCATACGTGGCGATCACGGTCACCACCGCGGCTTCTCCGATTTCGAAGTAAGGGCTGTTAATCGAAAGCACGACGGCCGTTTCAGGATGCTTTGCGCCGATCTCGGAATCTCGATTCACTGTTAAGCGCGCCATCGTGATCCCATCCCCGTCATTGATCTCCGGAATCGGGCCGATGCCGATTGCCGGGACAAGACCGAACAAACCATAATCATCCGGGCGGTTTTGCCAAATATTTTTTTCACATGCGATCAACGCGCCCGCGCAGGTTCCCACATAGGCGCATCCCTGGCGAATGTACGCGCGCAGGTTTCCCCGCCCCGTTTCGGTAATCTCCCTTCGGAAGGGAGGGGTTGAGCCGCCGGGAAAGTAAATCAGGCTGACGCTTTTGAAATTTCCTCGATTGAGATCGTCCGCCGATAGCGAAACCGTCTCAAACCCCATCCACGCGAACATCCGATGGGCAATCGCGCGCAGGTAAGGATCAGCGCCGTTTCCGGAGTATATCCCGATGATTCTCACGTGTTCTCCTCTGCTTCCGGCACTCGTTTGAGTGGATGATTGCGCAAAAGTTAAGCCGGTGATTGTTCCGAGCAGGATCACCAACCAGAAAAGGATCATGCCGTTTTTCGTTTTCATACGTGCCCTCCTCTTTGCAACGTTGACTGAAAGATGCGCAAAACAAAAAGACCCTTCATTTTACCAAAGGAGAAAGGGTGGATGATAGTGTCGAAGGTCATTTTTGTTTGAGTGGCGCCATTGTTGTATAATGAACAATCTTGACGCTCTCTGCGGCCTTATTGGGCAAACCGGCAACCGCGAAGGCAAAACGATGGCGATGAAGGAGGAAATGGTTTGAAACACAACGAAGTGATCGATCTGCTGTTGAATCGAAAATCGGTTCGGAAATACGAAGAAACGATACCGGATGTGGAAACTATCGAAACGATTGTCCGCGCGGGGCAACAAGCCCCTTTCGCTTCCCAACTTTATAGCGTTGTCTATCAATCCGGGGCGAAATATGCGTTCCAGGCGCCTTTATGGTTCTTAATCTGCGCCGACGTTCACAAACTGTCCTTATTTATGAAGCGGCGGGGTTGGACGATCGTCACCAACGGCGTCACCCTTCTGCTCTTCGCGCTCCAGGATGCCTCTTATATGGCGGAGAATATGGTGATCGCGGCGGAAAGCCTCGGCTTAGGCTCTTGCTTTTTAGGGGAGAGCAGCATCAGCGCGAATCGCGTGCGCGCGTTGATAAAAAAACACCATCTTCCGAAAGGGGTCCTACCGATGGTGGAATTGGTGATGGGGTATCCGGCGGAAGACTTCCCCCCGCGCCCGCGATACCCGATGGACTTTACGCTCTTCAAAGACCGGTATCCCGATCTGACGGAAGAAGCGCTGACCGAAGCGATGTCGGCGATGGACGAAGGGTATCTTGCTCAAGGATACTACAAAAAACAAAACGTTAAAATAAAAACTCCCGGCAGAGAGGATACCTTGACCTTCGATGATTACAGTTGGACCGAACATATCTCCAGGAAATGGGGACAATGGGAACCTTCCCCGGAGAAACTGCTCGAGGTCATGAAAGAACAGGGTTTCTCTTTTTCGGAGGAGGAAGAATAACCGATTCGATGAACGCTTCCTCGGCAAGATTGAGATAGAGAATACGAATTGATCCGCAAAGCCCACGAAGGGCTCGGGGGTTCTTCGTGGGCTTTGTTGGAATGATACGTTTGTCGCTTTCTTTTTACGCGGTTTTCGGAGCGCCCAACTTCAGTTGGGCTTACTTGATTTCCACAACGCGACGTACCCTCGAAAAGAATCATTATATTCATGCGAATATTCTCACAAGATCGCTCGAATAGAACGTCCTCGTCTAACTTAACAACTCATGCCCGAATCAAGTCGGGCGTAAGAGGTGCATCGGCACTCCATCGTTCTCATTCACGCGCGTAATTGGGCAAACGCTTGACAACTATATCGGAAGCTGATATAATATATCGGTATACGATATATCGTGAAGCGTTATAGTAAAGGAGAGGAAAATATGCCTGAAAGTTCAGACAGAGGTGCGTTAACGGAAGCGGTGTTCTATATTCTTTTATCGCTTTTCACGCCGATGCACGGGTACGGGATCATGCAGAATGTCGATACACTTAGCAACGGAAGAGTCGCTTTAGGCGCGGGAACACTTTATGGCGCTTTGAATACCTTACTGGAAAAAGGATGGATCCGCCCGGTCACGAATGACGCCGCATCCAGAAAAAAGGAGTACGTCATCACCGAAGCGGGAAAAAGTGTCGTTACATTGGAGCTATCACGCCTGAAAGAGCTGATAGAAAACGGTAACGCCGTCGTGAAAGGGAGGGTCTTATGAAAAGGGTTATCTGGAGACCTTACTGGAACTATGAAAGAGAAGAAAAATGGTTGAACGAAATGGCTGCGAAAGGATGGATGTTAACCGATTACACCTGGTGCCGGTACGTATTCCAGGAAGCGCCGGAAGGCGAATACATCTACCGCGTCGAGTTGCTAGAAAATATGCCTTCCCACCCGGAGAGCGAACGATACCTGCGTTTTCTCGAAGAAACCGGTATCGAGTATGTGACTCATTACATCAGATGGGTCTATTTAAGGAAAAAAGCGGTAGATGGACCGTTCGACCTTTATACAGACCTCGATTCTAAAATCAAACACGACCTTAGGATCCATAACTTTTGGCGTTTCTTTACCTGGCTCGAACTATCGATCGGGTTTATCAACTTAGGTTTGTCGATACTGGTATGGGTTACCGAACGCTCTTTTTCCAACAATATGTGGTTGGGTATCTTATTGATTGTGTTCGGTTTCTTATTTTACGGGATCGACGCTCCGATTAAAAAAAGGCTTAAACACATGATGAAAGAGAAGCAAATCCGCGAATCGTAGGATACACGCCTATGCTATAATGGATTTATTATCGATCATTCGATTATTGTCAGCGGGTTATGTAATCGATTCCCGGGATCGGGTCTGCGGGAAAAGGAGGAGCGTTAACGTACCGACTCTTTGAGGAACTTGGAAACAATGCGTTACCGGCTTTGGATACATATCTTCTTGATGGGTGGCTTCTCCGTTTTACCCGGGGTTATACCCGCAGGGCAAACTGTGTGCATCCCTTATACGGGATGCACACGCCTTTCGATGTGTCTGTCCGGACGTGCGAAACCCTCTTTAGACTTAAGAAGATCCCTTGCCGGTTCAAACTCATTGATGCCCCGGAATTTTTAGAACTGGATAAGAAGCTGTCGGAGATGGGGTATGCTCTTGATGCTCCCGCTTTCTTGATGTCGAATCCAGCTGTCTCGGTTGCGCCTCTCAATGAAGAAGGCATTCGGAGCTCCGTTTCACCGACGCGCGAATGGATCGATTTTTTCGTTTCTCATAAAAAACTCGGCTCCACCGATACGCAGACGCTTCGGAAGATACTTGCGCGGATCCTTCCCGAAAAGCGGTTTTTCTGGAAAATAGAAAACGGAAGTGTCGTCGCTTGTGTGTTAGCCGTTTACGAAAGAGGCTATACCGGGTTATTTGACCTCTTTGTCGACGAAGCTTTTAGAGGAAAAAAACACGGTTTATCGCTGCTCCGGCAAGCCCTTGCGGAAGGCGCTGCGAAAAAGCACTACAAAGCCTATTTGCAGGTTGACGAGAATAATCGGCGGGCCATCGGCATCTACCGGGCTTTAGGATTCGAAGTGGCCTATCGGTACTGGTATCGGTTGAGAAGAGACTAAAAGGATGGCGCAGCCTTTACTATCGTTTATAAAACATTTCGGTAAAAGACTTCAATACTAGAATTTGACGGAGGTTTTAAGGTGAATGCGTTACCGGTCGTTTTTCCGGTTTTAAAAAACCAGCCGTTTCGTATTGCGTGAAATCGTCCCGGGGGATACGGAACGGTTGTATCAGTATTATTCGGATCCGATGGTTACCGAGTTTTTCATGTCTCCGATAAAATGCCTTCAGGAAGCGGAAGAAATCGTCGACGCATCGATCGGTTCGTTTTATCAACTAAGAGGCCTCCTATGGGGATTATCGGAAACACCCACCTCCCCGTTGATCGGGACAGCGGGATATGAAGCGATCAGCGCTTACGACAGCCGCGTAGAAATTGGATTCGATCTCGCGAAGGACTATTGGGGCCGCGGACTTATGAAGGAAGCGCTCGAAGAGATTCTTCGTTTTAGTTTTGATGTATTGGCTGTTAACCGCATCGAAGCCTTTATTCTGCTCGAAAACACACGTTCGCTCGGAACGCTGGAACGGCTGGGCTTTACCCGGGAAGGCATTTTACGGCAGCATCGATTGTTTTGCGGCCAGTTCCGAGATGACGTCATGATGGCGCTATTAAAGCAAGATTGGGAAAATCCGGCTCTCGGACGCTAAAACACCTCTTGTACCCGCTTCCGGTATTAAAGTGACAACCCGTTTGCGGATAGAAGAAGCGAAAATAGAAGGAATCAAATCGGCAACCAAACGGGATTTCTTCGGTTTATTCGTTAGGAGTATAATCCAGAGAGAGGCGGATGATAAACGCGCGCCCGGAAAGCGGACGGTTTTCTTAAAAAGCGAAGCAACGGAATGAATAAGGAGGTTTGCTATGAAACAAGTGGTTATTGCGCTTCTAATAATGCTGCTCCTTGTATCGGTCCATGCTTTTGCGCAAATCGATAAAGAATGGTACGAGTGGTGCCTCACGAGTGGATCCACGAAGCTATGGGTATTAACAGGTTGGACGGTGGATGGTGTCCCGCTTCCCGTTCCTCTCTGGGCGCAGGATAACGTATCCATACACAATCGCGATGGCACGGGGTTTTTCATCTTTGGAGAGGTCGATCAGACGACTACTGACAGCATCGCCGTCGATGCGTTCACTTGGAATCTCGAAGAAGATTTGCTGATACTGAAAGATTACTATTTCTTCGAAAGAGAAGGCACCGCCGTTTATAAGATCCTCGAACTATGTGAGGGAAAATCTTGCCTTGTGGAAGAAACCGAAATAAACGGGAAGACCGTTACTTACGGGTACGTTTATTCACGTTACGTTAGGCCAAATCCATACGCGAACGTGGAGAACATCGCTTTGACGGGAGGCGAAACGAAAATCTGGGTTATCGAAAGCGTTAGTATCGACGGGACCCCGGTTTCAATAGAGTGGGAACAGGACGATTTCCGTATCTTTTGCACCGATGGCACCGCTTTTTATTGTCACGGAGAGATCCTCGGCGCAACCCAAACGGGGATCAATAACGACCGGTTCTACTGGAAGATAACGGATAACGGAACGAAATACGTAGAGTTTGACGCCGAGGGCATTCACCAGGTGGAAGCGCCCGCTCAAATCCGTATCCTGAACACCGAGCGGTTTGTTTTCGATAAAGAAATCGTGAAGGACGGCGAAAAAAAAGTCGTAACGGTGACGCTTGTTCCGATGTTTCCATAATCCCGACTTGCCTTTCGGATAGAGCGCGGCGCGTCTTCGAGAAGCCGGTTCCTCTTTTTGGGAAACCGGCTTCTCTATTGATTTATTCGCTGGCTTTGAAGTTATAGACCGGGCGGATGATCCGAAGGATATCAACGGTGTCTTTCAGAACGGGTAGAACATCTTTAATCGCTTTGTAGGCCATCGGGGATTCATCGAGCGTTGTTCGATCCACGCATGTGGAAAAAACCCCTTTCATCTGGGTTCGAAAATCATCCAGAGAGAGCGTTTTTTTCGCCTCGTGCCGGCTCATCAAACGGCCCGCGCCGTGCGGAGCCGACCAATTCCATTCCGGATTGCCTTTTCCTATCCCCAACGCGCACCCGTCTCTCATATTCAGAGGAATGATGACCGATTGACCGGCATACGCCGCGATGGCCCCTTTTCGAAGGACTTTTCGATCGTCGATGTAATTGTGAACCGATTCGAAACGCGCCAATTCATTCAACCCCATCTTTTGCAGGATCGTTTCGCTAATCCGCTGCCTGTTCTTTTCCGCATAGGTTTGGATGAGCCGGATATCGTGAAGGTAGCGATCCTTGTCCGGTCCTTCCAAATAGGCTAAATCCCGGTTTAACGATAACGACTCCGGTTCCTTTTTTAAAGATTTCAGCGCCTTCTCTATCTCGCGACTCCGCCCTTGCGCCGCTAAGGCGCGCGCCATCGCTTGGTTTTTCTCTCGGTAGGTTTTATCGAACTTCTTTACATGATCGATCGCGCTCTCCTGGTAGAGCTTCGCCACGGTCAAACCGAAATGACGGGATCCGGAGTGAACGATCAGGTACGCGCGTCCTTCGTTATCCGTATCGACTTCAATAAAATGGTTGCCGCCGCCCAGCGTGCCGAGTGACCGTTCGAGCCATTCCATCTTCTCGCTTCTTTTGATCCGGTCTTTGATGAATAACGCGTTAAAGAGCGAGTGGAAAAAATCCGCATCCTCTCGATACGTTTGACGGTGGACATTCTGCCCGGAAGGAACGAATTCGCGTATCACATCATCCAACCGTTGCCAATCAAGCGTCACCCTCCCCAGCTCGGATACTCGCACCCCGCACCCGATATCGACGCCGACCAGATTCGGGCAAACGGCGTCGGAACGGCTCAGATCCATCGTCAGGCCGATCACGCAGCCGGCGCCGGTATGGACATCCGGCATCACACGGATAGGCGTTCCTTTGGCAAAAGGCTGATTACAGAGAGCGATGATCTGAGCGACGGCTTTTTCGTCCACTGTTTGCGCATAGACCAGGGCCGTGGCAAAGCGGCCTTTCACTTCGAAGGGAGGGAAGATTGGAGCGCGGTTTTTCTCTTTCATTTTCTACCTCCTCGGCAAACACCTCATCGCGTCTATTCCTTAACATTATATCACGCGATCGCGTATTGCAGGGTACCGCTCATATTCTTGATTTCAAGCCTTTTCGAAATAGACGCGACGGTAATCGGTAATCTTGGTGTATAATATAGATGTCTTTTTTATGTCCGCGCCTCGTTAAGCCCTTAAACTGACAACATCCTTTGCTCGATGACCGTGATCCGAATCTGTGCGACTTTTCGTTGGCCGATCGTATGATTATTATCCCGAGATTTCTTCATGAGGCGCGCGATGCTTTGATGTTCAGAGAGTTTCCATCGAACGCAAACTAACCGACATCTCCCGCAAACATGTATAGGAGGGAAAAGGATGAAAACAGCTCCGATAGTCGTATTTATCGTTCTATGCGCGTGTGTCCTGATTTCGTGTAATCAAATGGGGCCTCCTGACCAGTGCCCAAAACTCTGGTTACGATCCCCCGGACCGGACCAGACGGGTTTAGGTAAGAAAGTGCTTTTTCAATGGGTTGGGACTCCCTGGAATCCCGACGCAGGCGCACAATCGCCGAGAGAAAGTTGCAGAGCCCTTTATGAGATCGACCATTACGTTTTACTCTACGGTCAAGCGGCCAATTGGGATTCCGAAACGGATATTGTTCGCGTTGAAACGACCGCCACTTCTGTCGAAAGCAACGAACTATATTACGATACCGAGTATTATTGGCTCGTCGCCGCATTCCAGTGGGTTCCCGGTTCTTCGAAAGAGGAGCCGGAAAAGTTGGTGTGGACGCAAGTTGGACCGCGGCAATTCACCACCATGAAAGAACCGGGAGAGATGGTTACGATTCCGGCGGGGCAATTCACGATGGGAGACCACTTCCACCCCGAATGGACGGGAGGCGAAACCGCGCCCTGGTACCTCATGGACCAACCAGCGCACGATGTCGCGCTGTCGAAAAGTTTCCAGATCGGTAAGTACGAAGTGACGAATCAGGAGTTCGTGGCGTTTCTCAACAGCGTAGAAGTCCCGTTTTATGACGATGACCTGTTGAATCCCGGGGAAGGAAAGGGATGGCTGAACGGGCATCCGTTGATACATACGAATTGGGATGATCCCTCGATGGGCATCTGTTATGACACAATCGACAGTCAATGGAAGATCAAGACCTCCTGGACGAATACGAACGTCGAGCCCAACGTTACCGTTCCGTTGAACTATGCCGCAATGCCCGTCGTGAATGTCTCCTGGTATGGCGCCGCTTATTACTGCGACTGGTTAAGTCAAATGTTGGGATACGAAGAGGCTTATGATTCTTCCTCCGGAACCCTGCGGAGCGTTCCGCGGGATAACGGGGGATTTCGGCTTCCCACGGAAGCGGAATGGGAATATTGCGCCCGCGGAGGCGGAGGGGACACGCTCTATTCGGGCACCAGTATCTTCCCTGCCAATTACGCGTGGTTTGCCTGGAACAGCGATATCGGCGACGGTACGGGTATGAGGGTTCACGAAGTTGGGCAAAAACTGCCTAATGAACTCGAACTCTATGATATGACCGGTAACGTTTTCGAGATATGTTCGGATTGGTGGGGACTATATTGCGCTGAGTATGGAGAAGCGGGGTGCCCGGTGCTCTTGACGGACCCGGCGGGACCTGAACAACCCGATCCGCCGGTTTATTTCTATAAGGTGATGCGCGGGGGATCCTGGTCTACGGAGGATGGGGATGACGGGCAGACGTATTTATCTAATGTCCGGCGCCATTCGATTTTTCCCGAAAACATGGAAAGCAACGTCGGGTTCCGCGTCGCCCGAACCCTGCCACCCGGGAATTCCGAGAATTAAAACCGCATCTTTCTACGATACGCGCGGGGGGAATACCGGCCATTCTTTTCCTGTTTTGCGGAGGCTAAGGAAATAACTCATTACCAAAATCGGCAGCGTTTTCAGGTAAAACATGAGTAGCGCGCACCGTGGAAAAAGCATTTCATAAAACCGTTTATAGAATGAGCTTCTTGAGTATGATGAGCTCGTTATCTAGCCCGTGGCGGAAAAGATCGAGTTTGGGTGAAACAGCCTCGAGGTTTTCAGCATGCATGGGTTTTATTCGGATGGGGAAAAGACACGGGTTGTTAAATAGTTCTTTCAGCGGGGCTGACCTATTTACTCGGACGTAGAGAGCGGCTTCGATCAGCCAGACGGCCAGTTGCGGATCCTTAACGGCGATCGTCTTCCCGGCTGAGTAAACCCCCTTTGTACCTGTCTCTTGAAGCGCACCCCAGTCGAAGTACGTACGCAGTATACGCTGGGTGGCTCTGGAAACGGTCTCCCTCTCCCCATACAACTCGCGACTCCGCCCTTGCGCCGCTAAGGCGCGCGCCATCGCTTGGTTTTTCTCTCGGTAGGTTTTATCGAACTTCTTTACATGATCGATCGCGCTCTCCTGGTAGAGCTTCGCCACGGTCAAACCGAAATGACGGGATCCGGAGTGAACGATCAGGTACGCGCGTCCTTCGTTATCCGTATCGACTTCAATAAAATGGTTGCCGCCGCCCAGCGTGCCGAGTGACCGTTCGAGCCATTCCATCTTCTCGCTTCTTTTGATCCGGTCTTTTATGAATAACGCGTTAAAGATCGAGTGGAAAAAATCCGCATCCTCTCGATACGTTTGACGATGGACTGTCAATCCGAACGGTACCGATTCCCGGATCACCTGATCCAAGCGGTTCAAGTCGAGCGTTACCCTTCCCAACTCGGACACCCGCACACCGCAACCGATATCGACGCCCACCAGATTCGGGCAAACGGCGTCGGAGCGGTTCAAGTCCATCGTCAGTCCGATCACGCAACCCGCGCCGGTATGGACATCCGGCATCACCCGAATAGGCGTGCCTTCGGCGAATGGTTGGTTACAGAGAGCGATGATCTGAGCGATGGCTTTTTCGTCCACCGTTTGGGCATAAACCTGAGCCGTGGCAAAGCGGCCTTGAAGGGTGATGGAAGGGAGTGACGGGCTTTGATTCTTCTCCTTCATTCTCTGGCCTCCTTCGTAGAACGGTTATCGGCCAAGATCGTTCGGGATGATTTTCTTCCGTAGATCACGAGGAAGAAGCGCGCGTTCTAAAAGGAGCGGATTCTACGGGGTTAGAGCAGATTTTGGGCGGGGTCCGAACCCTTCCCGAACTCTCCTTTTTTTGGAATTACGTAGCCAAGGCGATGCTCACTACCACCTATCGCGATGAGTGCGTTCCTCGATACGGATACTTTTCTGAGGTATCTCTTTGTAACCGGCGTTCTCGTAACCGATCGGAATGATCGCGGCGACCTCCAGGTTTTCGGGAATTCCTAAGACCCGTTTCACACCGGGAGTATTTTGGGGGATGAACGTAACGCCGAAAACATCCTCCTCCGCCAACGCAAGAAGAAAATTCTCGATCGAGCACCAGACCGAGGCATGGCAGTTCAGGTCATAGATTTTGGTTGCCTGATCGACGGGCATTTTCGGTTCGTACACGACGACGCAGACGGTCGGCGCGGACAGGATCATCCGTTTTTGTTTTGGAATGGCGTGGAGATACATTTCCCGGACGAGCGGGTCCGCGTTCTTGAAGGGCTCCAAATCAGGAACGTAGGAATCCGTCAACCCCTCGTTCTGAGTGATTGCGAGCTTGATCGCGTCGTCGGCGACCAAAATGTCGTCCCATTGGCGGAGATGATTATGACTTGGAGCCTTGAACGCGAAAGAGATCGCTCGTTTCAGAATCTCAGCCGGTATCGCTGTTTCCTCAAAATCCCTGACGGTTCGCCTTTTATGAACAACAGTCTCGAAATCCATCGGTTCCTCCTCTTTCACGCGACACCCTTCTTTTCGTTTTGTAGGGCAGACACGCGGAAATTGCAGACGCTCAATCGGTAGGCGCGTTTCCGAAACATCGTCAGCGGTTCTCAAACTGTTTTTCTGCCGTTTATTTACGATGCCGGCTTCTCGGCCTTCGCGACGAGGGGTTGTTCTGTCGGCCGCGGAGTCGCGTTCCCTATCTTTTGACGTTTATTTTTGCGTTTCGATGTCCTCTACGGACGCATACGGGTGAGGGTATCGGCCGTTTTTTTCGGTATACGATTTCATCCATATCTTCGAACGGATTTGGATGGCGCTTACCGGGCAATAATTTAAGCAGCTATAACACAGATAGCAGGTGATGTTCTGTCTCCAGACGGGCTTATGATCCTCGATGGCGATTTTTCCGGATAAACAGACTCTCGCGCAACTCCCGCATCCGATACACCGATCATTCGCGTAGAAGTAGTCCTTTACTTTTGGGGAAAACTTATGAACCATCTTTGGAATAAGGAATTCCAGGAATTTGTTCAACGCGCGATTCTGGGAAAAGGGGATGCCGTCATCCATTCGATAATCGACGTTATCTTTCCTGGAAACCGTGTATGCGATGTCCGAGACTTTCTGTATAGCGTTCTGTTTGATCGTTTCCATTTCCGAATCGGACAGATTGTGATAGGATTCGAGTTTCGGGTCATTCGTTGCCATCGTGACGGCGAAAGCCGCATTCAGCCGCTTCTCTTGCTTCGCGAGAGCGCGTTGAATGAGCCGAAAACCCCGGAAAATGGTGCCGCCTCTGGTGACGACGGCGAAAAAATACGTTGATTTTGTGGCATCCATTTTCTCGATGAACGCTTTAACGGCAATCGGGATCGTGATGCCATGCGACGGAAATACGAAACCGATCGAGTCGCGCTCTGTCGCGAACCATCCGTTGTTTAGCGCTTTCACGATCGGGACAAGTTCCGTGCCGGGTAGTCTCCGTTGGAGCTCTTTTGCAACGAAGAGGCTATTGCCCGTTCCTGAGAAATAATAGAGACGGACGCTCATTCTCCACCTTCTTTCTCCATAAACCGCTGTATTATGGATAGTTACTTGATTACCCCGTTACTAAAATCGATTATCTTTTTATGAATGAACAAGCGTAACCGACGCGGTAGAACGGCTCTCTCACGCATCGTAAGATAGATTTCGCTTCTTAAGTATGATGAGTTCGTTATCTAACCCGTGACGTAAGAGTTCGAGTCTGGGTGAGAGATTCAGAAGACTCTCCGCTGGTATCGGTTTTATCCGGATGGGAAAAAGCGCCGGGTTGTCTAACAGCTCATTTAGAGGAGCCGATCCTTGTGTGCGACTGTGGAGAGAGGCTTCGACCAACCAGACTGCCAGTTGCGGATCCTTAACGGCGATCGTCTTCCCGGCTGAGTAAACCCCCTTTGTGCCTGTCTCTTGAAGCACACCCCAATCAATGTACGTGCGCAATACGCGTTGGGTAGCTCTGGAAACGGTCTCCCTCTCCCCATACAACTCGCGAATCCTTCGCTGTATCTGAGAAGCTGAAGCAAAACCCTGAAGCTTCAGGAGACGACCCGTATGAGAAGCCACAGCCGACCAGAACGAATATGTGGCCGTAGCCATTCCCCAATGAATCACTATGCTCAAGTCGTTTGGAATCGACAATGAGGGCCGAATTGAAAGAAAATTCAAACCGGTGTTGCGTAATACTTCCAGTTCGTTACTCGGTTTCAGCCATACTGTTCGAAGGATACTGATGATTTTTTCGCGATTGCAGCCTTTAGCGCTCCCGCCGACTGACACCTTGTCCTTTAAAAACTCCTGTAAGGCAAGGTTAATCGCTGTTTTATCCTTTCCTTCCAAAATTAGGTTGACCGTATATTCGAACCATTCCAGGCGTATTCGTTGACTGTACCCTACGCTGGCGTTTTTTTGCGTCATTTTAGGATTCCCTTCAGTTTTAATCACCTTTTTTATCTATATGGACGAACGGTACGATGAGTTCTTCAATTGAAGCGCCGCCGTGGCTAACGATACGCTTTTTGTCTTGGACAAATGCTTGCCGAGCCGGGGCCAACAAGGCGAGGTAATCCTCGGGGAGACCAACGGGTCCCCATTCCAGCGCATCGGGAAACCGTTCTTTCACTTTACTACGAAGGGTTGTGTCCGGATAAATGCGAACCCGTTCCCCGCACAGGTCCGCGACCGCTCCTTCGGATGGACGACCGCAACCTTCCGCCTCGAGGTTGCCATGATCAGAAGTCAGATAGACACGGAAGCCCCGATCCAAGAGCAGATCGAGGAGTGTGTTCATGTACGGCTGCTTGGCCCACTGGCACACCTGGTTGTGCATCCCGGCGGTGCCCATTTCCATCCCGTGCATGATCTTGTCGACCTTGTCCACGACCAGCCCGGCGATCTTTACCTTGGGGCGAGAAAGCGCTTCGGTAACGTTTTCCAGGCCGCCGTCGCCCAGGCCTTTGAGGTAGACGACCTCGTTTGGCATAAGGCCCTGATCCGCCCAGAACTGTGCCCAGAGAGCGGGTTCCTTGTCCGTGGTCTGGATACTGTTTGGAAAAAAGATGGGAGCCTTGCCGGCAAAGGTTGCCTGCCGTGAAACGGAGGTGAGCGAAGGAATCCAGGCAAAGACCGCCTGTTCCCGGAAGCGTAACCAGGGCTGTTTTGTGGCAAGTGCTTCGCGTACCACCAGCCATTGGTCCAAGGCAAGGCCATCCACCACGAGCAGTGCGATCTTGGCGGCGCGGTCTTCTCCCATTTGGCGGGCAAGAAATCGCGGGAGGTGATGTAACATGACAGGAGGCGCCGGAGGCAAATTAATCAACCCCGCGAACCGTTTGAAGAGCCAAGTTGCGAAATGGGTGTCTACCTGCGCCTGCAAGTTTTTAATCCGTTCTCCTACCGGTTCAGAAATCGTTTCAGCTTGATCGTTGGCCAATAGAATCGTCTCTGCCCATCTACGGGCGAAGTGAAACCAATCCGTATGCTTCCCGTCTTCGGTTGGAACGGATGCCTCCAGACTATCGATGAGCTTAGCCAATCGACGGGATTCGTCTACGAAGGGATTGGTGCGAACGCCGATGCTAATCCAGGTTTTGGACAAGACGTCCGCATGTTCGTATGGAACTGCATGCAGTAACCCCTCAGCGAACAAGTTGTCGATATAGACCCGGATGTCATGATGGTCGAAGGGAATTTCGACAGGCCCCTTAAAAGATAGACTGTAGGGCTTCTCATCCTCGAGAACACTTAATGGCCCTTTGGCTGCTTCGCGTTGAAGGAAGAACGGCCACCGTTCTTGCAGGAATGCAAAAAAAGCTTCCCTGTCCGCCACCAGCGTCTCAAGTGGCCAGTCGTCGAAGACGTTACTCTGGCGCAGAAGCTGGATGAACCGTGCGTCGAGGTCAGCCGGGATTCTTTGGCCGCGGTAGTGACGGCGCAGCAGTACACGCAGGAGGTCCGATGACTGTTTGATCATCTCGGGCGCGATTTCAAAGACGTGGCGGAGGACAAACTCCTTGGTGGCGTTGTCGCCCAACTTGCCTGGTGCATGTCGGATCGTAGCCTCATACAAGGCATCGAGGTCCCCGCGATCCAGAGCGGTCACAACCGGGTAACTGAGGTTCGGGAAGATGTCGCCGAGGTTGAACGAGAGCTTGCGCCCTGCTTGGAGGAGATCGAAAGGAAGAGTGATGAGTGAAGAGGACTGAGTGCTGAGAATGACAACAAGATCAGTATCTAATCCAAGGTCCCATTTTGATCGGTAACGCGATTCATAAGCATATCTAAATTCGATGGGATCGGTAAACCGAATCAGATCGAATCCTCTTTCTCGAAGAGTAACAAACAGCTTTTCTTCTGTTAACAACCCATCCGGGTCGGAAACCAAAGTAAGCCGGGAAACTCTCGGAGTAAATTCCCTCAGGATTTGATCGCGCCAGCTACTCAAGGGAATCGGCTTCTCGATTCAGTATCGTCTTGATGTCCAACCAATGACTCTCGACAAATCGAATAGTCGAATCTGAGTCAAGGTGTAAGGGAATCTCCGGAGAACTCGAATTAAGAAAAGCTTTCTGTAGCTGGGCCATCGCCGGTTGATCCTTTTTGACAAACTCATTGTACATTGCAGCGCACACAGGGCATAGAGCCAGGAACTGAGCCTCGTGTTCCCTACTGAAATTTGAAAACACCTCTACCGCTTCGAAATAATACTCTCCATCGCGCTTTTTGAAAGGCATTTCATTTTTACAGATCTGACATACCATTTGACCCTTATCGTTGGTGTACTGCTCCCTGAGCCATCGAGGAGGGTCGATAGCGCCTCTGGTTGTCCGAACGCTTCTTTCGCTCTTTTTAAATTCCTTTTTGGGGGATTCTAAAAGCTGGTTTGTTAGCTTTTCCTGCCGACGTTCCGGATCAGTCACCGTCCTTGTTGGGAACTGAACTGCTTCTCGCTTATTGATCTCTTCGATCAAATCTGGATATTTTACTAAAGCTTGGGCAAATCTTAGGGTTTCGCGATCGATACCCGCCTCTTTCGCCAGTTTCTCGACAGTATCTTTCTTCATCTCAAGTAAATCGCACAACTTTTCGTTTCGCTCAAATTGATCGGGAAGTTCTTCTAAGCTAATTTCAGAAGGGCGATAAAGTTTTCCGTCTTTCCCCGGTAACCACGTGTTGTTTATCAGTAGAACGCCAAATGACTCTGATATGTGTTCTTCCTTGCTGCTTACTGTATAATCTTGTCTTGTCGATTTCTCAATCGTTCCTCGTATGCATTCCGCGTTCGGGAGTACAATTTTGTTCCAGATAAAAAGGCTCTTTTCAGGAGTTGGAGATGAAAGGGCAGTATCCAATCCTTCGACCTTTATTCCGGGGTCAAAACCAAGCAATCCTCTTACGTGATCACTCCGATATTTACGTACTATGATATAATCGTTATATTCCGGTTTCCGCTTCTCAACTCTAACTTCTCTTCGTATACCGAGTTTTTCGAACATCTCCGATAAAGCACTCTGATAGATCGAGCTAATAAAACCAATGTCGGAGTTCCCCGAAAAATACAACTCCAGTGATGGCTCAGGAAAATACAAGACTCCTGGTTTTCGATACATTTCATTGCCGGGGGAAGATGTCCGTGATATAATGAAAGGCGTTTTTATAAGAGCATCCCTCATATTCTGTATTTTCTCTTTTGAGGCCGTTTGAAAAGCAACATTAATTTTTTCGATATCCCGCAAGTGTTCATCTTTTCGCGGAGGATTGCGCGACTCGTATTTCGGGACTATATGCTCGATAACTTCTACGACGATGTCTAACTCTGGAATCTTCAGATCAGATGCCAAAAACCGACGTACTTCATCGTCGAATGCGATTTCGGATTTTACAGTTGGCAATCGAGCATCAATAATCTTCTTCACGGGTAGATAGGCATTCGGTTTGTCGCCAACACCAAAAGGGCTCACGTGGGAACCGTCTTGTAATCGTATAAAGGGTTTCTTTCTTATCGGACCATCTTCTAAATAGTAGTGAGGTGCTTTCTTCCATAAACCCTTCTGGTTTGGAAGCTGTGTATAGAATTCAATCATCCATTGATCAGATTGATCCTTAAAAAAAGCTGCATTCACCTTTCTCGCGAAACTCTCCGGGGTCACTTCGTCGATTTTCAGATTATCCCTGAGATATTTCCAAAGTTCGGGTCGTCCTCTTTCAGTTATCTCGGAATTAATCCATTTATATCCTTTCTGAAACAGGAGATTAAGCTGATCAGACTTCAATAACTTTCTCAACCAATCGGCGCTTGCGAGTTTCGCATTTCGGGCTGAAACGAAACTACCATCATCTGCGGGTAGCAGTTCATTTTCTTTCAAAACCTTGCGAACGGTCTCGAAGATTGGATAAAACAAGTTATCTTCTGGAAAATCATCAGGCCTTATAGGTAAGGCATTAAGCAGAGCAACACTTAATAAACCCAGGTCCCTGAGCTGCGGTAACGCGTCAGCTATAAGATACGCGGTTTCACGCACCAATGTTGCGTTCCAATCGTTATCTTTCGGAATATTATCCCTTGCCGGTGTGGTCTTGTATGGTCCTTGGATCAAGAACCCGAATCGGGTTTCCTTCTCAGTCGGGAAGAAGACCACAAGTGACGAATCTGGTATTCTTACAATCTCTTCGCGTTCTTCCTTTTCATTCTGGTGAAGGAGAAAACCGAGCTCGACCGCAACTTGACGAGAGCAAACCGGCTCAGGTACATCCACGCGACGCTTAAATATCAGCCAACGCTGGTTTTCTTCTTTACCGTTGTTCTGCCCGATTACCGTTACTTCGCGCGCGCATCCTCGCGGAGTCTCTCCTCGTAAATAAATGCCTACCTTGTCACCCGGAAGCCTGAACTCAATTTCTTTAATTTCCCGAAGAAAAAGAAGAGTCCTGGCGCTCAGCTCACACAACCTTTTGCCGATCTCCTTGCAGGCGATTGTCGGTTCCACATCCTCCTTATCGAAAGGAAAAACGAAGAGGGTTGTCCAAGGTTCTCCTATGTCCCGCTGCTTCAAGGCATAAGGACGAACGATGTTCTTGATACGAAAACTTTCATCGCCCGAGTAGATCTCTGGTGTTTTGGTGTAGGCGTAAACTGACTTGAAACCGATTCCGAACTTACCGATTTGAGAGAGGTCTTCAGCCTTCGTTCCCTCCCCGACCCCGCAAATGCCGCGCACATCTTCTTCATCAAACAAGCGGCCGTCATGAAGAACCTCGAGCTTGTCTTCACCAAGTTGGAAGAGAACCTTCGACGCGCCGGCATCCTCGGCGTTTTGTAGGAGCTCGAAAATGAAATGCGTTCGGTCCGCATATAAGTTTCCCAAAAAGGACAGATGGTGTGTCCTTTCACCGTATGCGTGGATGTTGTCTTCGCAGATTTTTTCGTAATTACTTGGCATAAATCCTACCTCGCATGAATAGTTTTCTCTAAGAAATTTGTGGGAGTATTCTTATTTTCTCTTAATGAAAAACTTACCTGTCGATTACTTCGATTCTGATATTGTCAATCCCTAGTAGTCGTGAAATACGTTGAAGATGCATTGCCTTAATTTTTGTGCTCGAATTTGTTTCGATAAAAAAGCCATCTACTTCAGTCAAAACACCGGCTTTTCTATTGCGGGAAGCTGATACCAGGGGATGGCCGAATAATCTTACTTCTGTGAGCTCGGCTACTCTCTGCAAACCAAAGAGTTGTAAGGTCTTTATCATCGTGTTGACAGCATACTCCTCACAGATCACTTCACCATTTGGGAAGGTAACCCTTAGTTTCGTAGGAGGTCTATTCTTCCTTTGTATGGGTGAGCTACCTTGTAAACCCTTTAATTCGAATTTTGTGTCGTTAATTAATTCCTGAAGACTAGAGAGTAACTGGAACAATGTTGTCTCTTCTGTTGTTGGAGTAATTTGGCACTCGAGGTACTCTTTTTTCTTGATGACCTCATCGTGTATCGGTAGTCCCAATTTTTCCATGTCTGCGATCGCTTTATTAATTTTTTTTAATTCAGTAACTTGGTCTCTATTTCTTCCGGACTGTTCCTGATTTTCATGCTTTATTACTTCCAATTGTTTAAAAATCCACGTCTTTAAAGCCTCGATAATTTTATCCGGATCATCCTGTCTCATCGTTTCCAATGCCTCCTACTTCGATTATGCCGTATGCGACTGGTTCTGCTGTTATTTCCGCCCTTTCCATAGCGATGTCTAAATCTTGAATACGCCTGGTATAATCCGCCTCAGCCGTAAAGATTTGAGACTGGCGCATTTTCCGGATCTTTTCGTTTCCGGCCTGTTTAAGCTGTTCCTCTAGAAGCGCTAATCGCGCTCGATGGCTCGTTGTAAGACTCTCTCGGCGATATTCGACAAATTCCTGCGTTCTCTGCCTATGCTTCACCCGCGCATCGGACCAAAGCTTGTAGTGTTGACCGTCTAAAGCATCCCAGTAAGCCGAACTTGCTTCTATCGAATTATCAACAGCGAGGTCGGTTGCCTTTTCGAGGAGACGGTTTAGATGTATGGTGACTGCCTCATTCGCGGCGACTGATCGAAGAACCAAGTCTTCTTTGATCCCGCGAAATCGCCATTGATAGACGGCAAACGCATATCGACCGGGAGAGACGTCATTGGATCGAGCTTTGAGGGTAACGATAACTCGTCTTTTCATAGCAAACGAAACCGCTGCCTGTCTCGCCAATGGATGTAACGGCATAATGAATGCCGCCTCGGGGTTTTCTATTGCGCAGTCGGATTCGAAGGTCACGAGAAGATGAGGATTACCGCCTTTTAGCCAATTCTCCCATTCGCGGTAAGAGGTGGCGCTTTGTTTGGGAAGCTGTTGATAATCTCTTAGAAGTATGCTGCGGGCTTCTTGGGATAGGCGAAGCGTTTTTAGAGCTTTTTCCCCGAGGATGAATTCCTGCTCTTTTTCACAAACATTTTGTAAATAGAGTGTTATAATCCTTCGTATGGATACCGAAGATAGCCAAAAGCTCGAAGCGTCCTCGACTTCTTTCCTCATCCGGTCTTCGGGTAGCAGGATGCCGAAAAGCTCCATTTGTCTCTGCTCGAGTTCCTCTTGTTCCCGTATCAGGCGAATCTTGTTATCCGACAACTGCTGCAGCTTCGCTCGGCGCTGTTCTTCATTCAAGGTATAGTTTTCCGCGATATCGCGTATCTCTTTCGTAATCTCTCCGAGAATCTCCTCACTGCCACCCAGGGCGTTGTTGAACACTCCTATGCGCAGAAGACAACGTTCGTAAATATCGGCATCGATTGTGCCAGGTGTGATCAGGTTGACGATAGCCACGCTTTCGCTTTTCTGCCCCTTCCGGTCGATACGGCCAATGCGCTGTTCCACGCGCATTGGATTCCAAGGCAAATCGTAATTCACAATGCAATCGCAGAATTGATAATCCAGACCTTCGCAGCCGATTTCCGAGAACAACAAAACGTCCAAACTATCCGGGTCTTCTCGATGTATTTCGAAGCGGCGACGGAGATCAACACGTTCATCATCCGGTGTTCCGCCGTGTAACATCCCGACGCGAAAGCCGTCCGCGTAGAGATTCCGATGAAGGTAGTTGAGCGTGTGCCTGAAGCTGCTAAAAAGCATCACCTTGTTGTTGGGCAGCTTCTGCTTGTCCCGGATGATGACGCGTAATGCCTCAAGTTTCGGGTCGTAGGGATCGAGTGATCGCGCACTTTCAAGAATCGATTGGATTTGCGATCTTATTGGTTCGACCGTCTCATCTCGCGGGGTATCTGCTGAGTTATCAGCTTCCTCCCAGGAGAGCTCATCAAGATGTCGGTTAAGAATATCTTCAAGAAATGGTACAAGTCCGAAAAGACAACTTGCTGCTTGGCGTCTGATCGTGGTCATCATGAATTTGACGTTAACGTCTCCATGGAGCCGGTCGAATATCTCAGCCTGGACCTCAAGAAGTTCGTCGTGCAAACGCTGCTGCCCCTGGGTAAAGGAAACCGCCACCGTCTCAGGCTTTCGTATCGTAAAATTGCCGATGTCCCTTCGGCGAGTCCTATTGATAATCCCTGCGAAAGTATGCATGGCTTCCATGTCGGTAATAATCTGAACCCGTTCTTCACTCGAGACCATACCTTCCGATAACCGCGACCGTATTCGGATAAAATCGGGATTGTGACGCAGGATAGCCTGACCCCAAGCCGTAGCGGCAGCTTGGTCAAGAGCTTCACTCGTTCGAGTTTGCCATTCCGATTCTTGGGTTCGCGCGAACGATATCGCCTGGTTGATATAAGGATTGGGTTCCGAGATATGAGCGAAACTTTCCTGATCGATGATCAAATCCGGGCGGAGCGTATTGAGGAGAACGAAAAGATCATTACTTCCAAGCTGAATCGGTGTCGCAGTCAAGAATATAACAGCCTCAGCGTTGTCACAGAAAAAGCGTACGGCCTTGTGGCTGAATGTCTCCTGATTTCGTATATGGTGCGCCTCATCGACGATGACGAGATCGAAGCGGGGAGGTGGGTCGAGGTCAAGCAGACCCTTCTTGCGTTTACGCTTGCCGTCAGATCCTGAACCGTAAAGCAGGACTTCATCGAACAAGGAATAAGGAACGATGACTTTCTGATACTGCTCGGGCCAAGTACCTTCAAGGTCCATTTCGTTGATACAGTAACGAAGGGTTCCCCCATCGAGATGTGTGAAACGTTCCTCGAAGCGCTTCATTTCGTTCATCCATTTATTCTCCGTCACCAACGGTCGAGGGCACACGATGAGGACGGACCGAATTTCGCGCCTTGCCTGTAGTTCTCGGAGGATAAGTCCTGCTTCGATCGTCTTTCCAACCCCGACCCCGTCAGCTATTAACAATCGAGGTCGATCCGACCTGATAAACCTCAGCACGGGGCGGAATTGATAGGGAATAAAATCTACGCGGGCAGCGTTGAGCGAATAAAGCGTCGAAAGGCCCGGATAAAGGATTTGTAGCGATGTCAGGTAAGCGCAAAACTTTTCATAGTTTAATAATGCAGTGTCGTCAGAAATACTTTCTCGCTTTAACTGAGACGCGTAGTAGGTTTGAGTTCCCCCATTCACGAAGACCTTTAGGCGGTTTTCCGGTTCACCCGGTATTACAGACATCACGGCGCCGCGAATTGTCGGATCGGATATAAGAAACACGACTTGTCCCGGTTCAAATTCCGCTTCGTTTACTTCGTTCCTAACTGAAGCTTTTGTATCAATTGTTGTTTTCGTACGCGATACATTCTCGACCTCCAAAAGGTCTGTCTTCAAGGCGATTAGTTTTTGAATGAACGTGTTATCTGCTTCGATGATTTGGGCAAAACGCCGAAGCGTATCCAAGTCGCGGTAAACATCATCAAGCGAGTACCCTTCAATGGCCGCATGCGCCCATCGGTTCCGGATAGTTTGCATTTCCTTCGCATAATGGCGGGATTCAATCGTTAAATCGAGCTTATTAGATATCTGGTACCAGTTTATATCCAATACGCGTAACATCGCCGCCAGATCTAAACCGTTGAGGGTGGTTATGCCCATTTGTTCGATTCGCCGACGTTGCTGATAAGTTAAATTACTGACGACGGCTTGGTTCCACCAATCTTCAAAAATCAATGGCAGGTGTTTTTCAAGAAATCGGGCTAAGAAAATCGCGATGGTATTCAGATGGTTCGGAATCGCTTCTCGTATTTCGGTTGCTGTTAGAACCATACAATCAGCTCCTACTGATACTCAAATCTTTAAAACGCTTCCCACACGCAATACAAGCAACGGTATCATTTCGGGAGAAGCATCGGCTTTTTTTTCGAGTTGCTCCCTGAAGTTACGCTCTTCTCGTGATAAAAGGTTCAGGCGATAGTTACGGACTTGGGGTAGGCCTATCCGCTCGATAACCTTGAGGCGAGCTGAAAAGGCGTAGGCGGCTTTCTCGCGCTCACGCGCGATACGGTTCCGGTGCTCTTGCAGGAGCGCTTCGTAGATAGGTTTCCCGTGGTCCTCCGCAGCGCTTTGAAGTTTTTCGAAAGCGTTTTTGGAAACAGCGCCGTCAAGATTGGCCTTGATCTGAACGCTTTCCGAAAGGAGCAGATCCCAGACGTGTCGAGCCGTTTGTAGATAGACCTTGCTGTTGTCGGAGATAAAGAGAGGCATAACTCGCTTGCGACGGGTTTCGGGTACCGGTTCCAAGGTCACGGGACAATCCCACCGATTCTCGACGGATGACGCGTGACTCACAACCGAGATTAGCCACAAGGACCAGAAACCTTGAATCTCCTCGGATAGATCGGGGATCGATACGACCGGAATCGGCTGTCCCGGCGCGAACCGCGGAAGCCGCAAGGCTAGTCCGAGGACCTTCGGCTCTTCAAGGGTAAGTCTCCGGGCGGTCGGAAGCTTCTCGGTTTCTTTACCGGTGAAGACGACATTCTCGTAGGTTTCGCCGTCGGGCCAAGTGAGGTTCCAGCTTTGGCTTCTCTTCTCGGCCTTGCCGCCGTGCGCTTTTAGATAACTCACGGTCATGCGCTCAATCCAATGGGGAAAGGGGTGTGTCAGCAGTCGTTGCGCTTCGCCGGGTTCCAAATCTTCGGTCGGACCGAGCGCGGAAACGGCCGCGCGCGCCTCTTCCTGCAAGCAAGCGACCACCCTCTCCACAGATTCCTCCATCTTTTCCGGGTTAAGGATTGCCTCAACATACATCTCATCGAACATTTGCCCCGCACGGGCCGAGTCGAGAACGTCACCGGTCTTGTCAATGCCGAACTCTTCGAAGATGACGGCAAGTTTCCGCTCCAGCACCTCACGGACACGGTGCTCGACGGAACCTTCGAAGACGAAGTTGATTGCGCGGACTGTTTGAGTCTGGCCGATACGATCTACCCGGCCGATACGCTGTTCGAGTCGCATCGGGTTCCAGGGTATGTCGTAGTTGATCACTACGTGGCAGAATTGGAGGTTCAAACCCTCCCCGCCAGCATCTGTGGAGATGAGAATGCGGATGTCTTTGGCAAATGCCTCTTGGACTTGTTTCCGTTCTTCCATGTCCATGGAGCCATTCAGACAAACGACTGAAAACCCACGCTCTGCCAGAAATCGACGCAGCATCTCCTGGGTGTTAACGAATTCGGTGAATACCAACACCTTAAGCTCTGGCTCGCTTTCCTCAGATTGGAGGCGGTAGAGCCAATCGAGCAGTGCCTCGGCTTTAGCGTCCGGGCCTATCTGCTCACAGCGAGCGGCGGCCTCCAACAGTAGCTTGACTTCAGAGCGCTCGTTTTTGAGCGCCTTGAGACGGCCGCGTAACACAAGGTCCAATTGTTGTTGCCCATCCAAATCCTCAAGGTCCTCTACCCACAATGGGTCGTGTAATTCGGTAAACAGCTCTTCCTGGTTTTCCTTAGAGTCTTTCGTGGATAGAGCCTCGAAACGCTTTTCAAGCGAATTTCGAATGGCGCTCGTGCTGGAAACCACCAGGCGCTGCATCAGTATCATCAGGAAACCAGCGTAGTTACGTTTCTCGCGCATGGCTTGGTTGTAACCTTCCCGCACGTACTCAGTGACAGCTTCGTAGAGTTGCTGCTGGCTTCGGTGGCGCTCTTCCCACGAAACCGGGTTAAGTAGCGCGCGCCGGGGTTTGAACAAAGGATCCCCTTCGGCATCAATAGCGCCGCGCTTCTCCGTGCGGATGACATATGGCTTGACACGGTCGCGGGTGACGCTATTAACGTCTGGGAACTCTTGAGCGTCAATCAGAGAAAGTAGCCGATGAAAGGCGTCGGTCTTTCCCTGGTGCGGAGTGGCCGAGAGAAGCAGGAAATACGGCGCGGCTTCGGCGAGTCCCTGACCCAACTTGAAACGGGCGACCTGATCGGAGCTACCGCCGAGACGATGCGCCTCGTCCACGATGATCAGATCCCAACCGGCGGTGATCAGCTCTTCAAACCGCTCGCTCGTCGCCACCCCACCGCTTCCCATTACGGGTTTAACGGAATCCATAGAAACGACGATTTGGTCTAATAACCGAAAAGGGTTTCCCATAGCGCGACCGAGAACCGTGCGCTTAGAATTGAGCGATTGCACATGATGGTTTTCCTTCTCTCCCGATTCAGTCCTTGGGTTTTTTTCCTCAGTCTTATGAATAGATGAAATCCGCTTCAAGGATCGGTAATCATCGGTAAGTACAGCGTCGAACGGTTCGTTGAAGCGAGTCGCCATCTCGGCGACCCACTGTGTGATCAACCCCTTCGGGGCGATGACGAGCGTTCGCCTGACCAACCCGCGAAGCTTCAGCTCTCGCAGAATGAGTCCGGCCTCGATGGTTTTGCCCAATCCGACCTCATCCGCCAGGAGGTAGCGGATCCGGTCTCCGCTAATGGCTCGCGAAAGCGCTCTTATTTGGTGCGGAAGCGGGATAACGGAGGACGCGATGGGAGCGAGCAGGACGTCCTGTGTCAGGCCGTCGGCTACGCGCGCGGCGGCAGCGATGTAGGCGATATCGTCAGGCAAACCGGCGCCCGCGCTCTCCAGGGGCTTGAGCCGAGAGGCCGGGATGCGGACCACGGAGTCGCTGCCGGGTAGCCAGACACGGCAGGTCGTTTCACCCCAGAGCGTCTGGGCTTCGATGACCTGACAAAGCTGCCCGTGGTCCGGGCTGTAGTACCAGCTATGATCTATCATGACAAATTGATCAATTCCCTGATTTTTTCTAAAAAATGACAAAAACTTGGAGACTGGTTACTATCAATGGCTATATAAGGCGTGATTTCATCCGCCCATCTCGATTTTTCCTTTCCTACCGCTTGCCCCCCTTTTGCCGAAAGCGTCGCCGCACCGCCTTTGTATATTGCGTCTGCCAGCTTTTCCCAGGTTCCACAAATGCTGTCATTCACGTAAGAGTTCAAAACAGTATCTTTGGCGTTAGGGTACGCTGCCTTGATGGCATTTAGATCTCCCAGGAACCAGGCTTCGCCTTCTTCGATAGCAAAACAGAATCGTGTTTTTGGTTTTGGATTGCAGGAAATCAGGATATGATAGAGTTGATCGCGAAATGTCTTTT
>ERZ795056.1669-NODE-1669-length-25802-cov-10.097448_pt1 | contig 25802 bp, 13 predicted proteins | sample MGYA00375140_ERZ795056 | MGnify/ENA primary metagenome ERZ795056 (study PRJEB30185, sample SAMN05720227) | activated sludge metagenome | isolation source: Anaerobic digester | place: USA | collected 2015-03-09 ... | reverse complement strand
AGACATACCCGTCAGAGTATGCCGAGTTCGCCGTGAGAGTGGGAATGCGCCGGGGGACGGCTACTCGCTGCGGGATCGTGGTGGGCGAATCGTTGCTGGTCCGCCATTGGCTGGGACAAAGGTGATGTCCGCGCGCTCCAAGGCAGTTTGCAGCTTTCCTAAGAAACTCCGATCTGCGAGGGCGTAGATTCGACGAGTTTGAAACCGAGCAGGTCGGCGCGGCGGCGCAGGTTGTCGAGACTGCGCTGGCGGTAGCGCTCCTCATAGTAGTCGACACCTGGATCTTTGTAGGCCCACCCGTACCGCAGCGTATTGTAGAAAAGTACGGCAATCTTGCGCGCCGTTGCCGTGACCGCTTTGGCTTTGCCGACTCGTGCCGCAAGCCGACGGAAAAACGCTCCCATGGCTGTGCTCGTTTTTCCTACGCCAATGGCCGCGATCCGAAAAAGGGAAGTGGCGCGATTAGACGAGCGCCTGGTTTTCGAGCTCAGCACCTTGCCGCCGGAGATCTTGCTTCCCGGCGCCAGCGTTAGCCAGGACGTGAAGTGCTTGACCGTCGGCCATCGCGTCATATCGGTACCACACTCGGCCACGATCCGGAGTGCAGAGTAGGGCCCTAGCCCATGGATCTGGGTAAGGTCGATGCCGCCCACCAGCGTGAACAAGCTGGACTGAAGGTCGATGGCAGGCTCATTCCTACAGGGGCGGCGCTGCCGGCGCTTAGGGAGCTCGGTCGCGGGAACCTCTCGGTTGACGTTGAGCTGGCTCAAGCAGCGTCCTATCTCTTTGTCACAATCATGGATCTTCTCCTGGTACGTGTCGTACAGCTCGACGGACTGACGCAACGAGAACAGGTGCTCTGCGCGGTAGTTGCCGGTCAGCGCTTGGCAGATGGTCGCCTCGGACGCCTTGCACCGCACATCCCGAAGCTTGGACAGAGTAGCGGGGTCCCGCGTGCCTTGCACAATCGCTCGGATAATCTGCATTCCGGTCAGGCCCGTGATATCGCTGACCACATGATGCAGCTGCAGGTTCATCTGCATCAGCGCCTTCTGCATGTGCTGGATGTGGGACGCGGTAAACTCGATCATGCGCTCTCGGTGTCGAAGGTAGGTTCGGAGCGCAACAATGGTCTCCTGAGGCCGAAAGCTGGCGCGGAGCAGGCCACATTCGTGCAGTCGCTGAAGCCATTGTGCGTCGTTAACGTCGGTCTTCCGACCGGGCACGTTCTTGGCATCACGCGCATTGACCAGGACGACCTCCAAGCCGCGTTCTTCCAGAATTTCGTAAACGGGCACCCAGTAGATGCCCGTCGACTCCATCGCAACCGTCGTGATACCGACGTGCTTGAGCCAATCTGCGAGGCGATGCAGACTGGCGCAGCCCGCAGGCGATACGAGGACGTTAAAATGGACCACATCCGGAGCTTGCGTCTCAGGCCTTGGCCGGTCACTGGCTTGGTGCGGCTGTGCTCAAGCTGTGGGCGCTGCCGCAACGGATTCCTCTTTGTTGGTCCCCGCATGACCAAGCGCGAGCGGCTCCGAAGCAGCAAGGAATGCAGGCAGCGGCTCCGCCAACACTCAGCGCACAGTTCGACGCTGATACAGCTTCCCTTCGCTGCTAGAGAGTTTCTATTCTGGGTCCAGGAGGCGGGCGCATGCTTACTTGCTGACTACCACGCTGCACTTTTGCAAAACAGACCTTTTGGACTTCCTCGGTAGCTTGCTGGACGCGCACTTTCTTGCAGCGGGGTCAGTGCTGCTGTGCGTGCAATTGCAGCGTTTATTGGCGGTTTTGGGGTGGCGGTAACACGCCTCCTCGCCATTCCCGAGCGAGAAGGCGTACAGCCAGAGTCGCAGGGCGTTGCTGACGGCAATCATCTGATACCGCCTTGAGGCTGAGACACTATCCCGACTGCAACACCGTCAAGCTCGCCCAGAAGATCGGCGAAGCGCAAAGGCGGCGGAGCCTCGGTTGCATTTCAGTGGGAACTGCGTCCGTCAAAGGGTGCGCGTGACCGGCTTCGCCAGCTCTACCTTCCGCGATCTGCCGCCGCATTGCTGTTGCAAGCGCAGTGCCTGCGTCCTGCGCATCTGCCAGATAGGCCGCATAGAAGTCTTGATAGAGCCGGAGCGTCGCACTCACCTCAACATCCCACAGGGCCGCGACTACCGAGCGCACTCCGATTCGGAGCAGTGCTCCGCTGACTCCAAGCCATTCGGCTCCCAGATCTTGTGCAGACGTCCGGCCAGACCGACACGCCGCTAGAGTGACGATCCTTGGGGGCGAGGGTACCGGATGCGATGTAAGTCGGTCTATCGACAGAATCTCGTCGGCGAGATGAACGCCAGATGCATCGGGAGCGTGCGGGTCAAAAGAACCATGACAGAGAACATGGACCAGATCTGATTCACCGAGCACTTGCAAGACCGCAGCAACGCTTGCCTGCTCCTGTCCTTTTCCTCCAGCGCGTAGTGTTCGCGAGTTGAGCCCGGCGGTCTGCCATCCGCTGGTGATCCGTTCCAGCGCAAAGGAAGCGGCAGGTGGAAGGGTATCCTCCGTCAAAATGGCTACGGCTCTCCTTGGGGGCCGGAGGTTTGGAGCGTCCCTGAGCAATAGATCGAGGGATGGCGTCAACTTCAGCGAGCGGAAGTCCTCAATCAAGTAGCGCGGCGTTCCATCCGCTGTAACTCGGCACGCCGCAGCGAGGGGAAGGTTTCCTACTATACCGGGCAGACAAACGACCAAGTCCACAATGCCTTGGGCATGAAGGTCGGCGGTGAGTGGTGCCGCAAGTCGCTCATAGATTTGTGGCAAGAGCTGGAAACAGAGCGCATGTGCTGAGTCTAGGGCATCGAGGAGAGCATCAGGATCTTGCTTCGGTGCGCTCAAGACCTGGCCAAGCCGATCAAGAACAGGAAGCCAACCCTCATTATCTTGGTCTCCGCGAAGCCAGTGCTGCACAAGACCAAGATTCAGGTCAATGCGTCGGGCATCCACTCGCAGCCGACCATCCCGACCCAGGAATGCTCGTGTAATCACGCCGCCAACGGTAGTCAGCGACACATCAACAACGGCGGTCTGGGGAGAGCGACTCAGCCAAGTGCTGAGGAAATCATCTGTGAGAGGCGACAGCCGCGCTTGCCGCTCAGGCTTGTACTCTTTTATGCGCTGATGCAGTTCGGTTTCCAGCCGCAACGCGGCGACCCGGTCTTCTGGGCGATTGGATGCGTGCAGCCGCGCGATTGCGGCGAGTTGGCCCGCTTGGTAGCTTCGTACCGACGTGGGCAGCGCACCATGCTGGATCGCCTGGTGCCACCTCAGCGTGCGCGCCTTGCCGCGCTGGCTGTGATTAAGGATGTCAATCGTTGGTTCCTCATTGAGGCAGGCCAAGAAGGCTCGCCGGGCCGCGAGCATGGCGATGTGCTGTGCGTAGTGGTACTGCGCGGCGGGCCGCTCCGCGTTAGACCAAGCATTATCGGCCAGTTCAAGTGCTGCATCGGTGTGCTCGATCAACTCGCGATAGGTGCGTCCGGGGCGGTGACGGACCAGTTCAAAAATGTAATCGTAGGTTTGCAGTGCGCGGTCGTGGTCTTCGCTCTCGACAAGGCGCGGAGCTAGCCCTGTAAGCTCAGCTATGAGTTGCTCGTCATCCTCCATATCACCGAACGGCACTTGATACCTTGTCCGCACGGCCAGCAGCGTCCCAAGGGTTTCCCACTCCTCTTTTACTCGTCCCCGACGGGGCTCCAGCGCTGCCCACAGACACTCTGCGGCTTCTTCTAGGGCTTCCGGCTCACCGACTCCTAGATAGAGAAGTCCAAGATTATGCAGCGCTCTGGACTCCTCGATGGGGTCCGGGAGCTGACGGGCGAGTTCTATAGACTTCCTGAAACACTCGACAGCCGTCTCAACGTGTCCCTTTTCGTACCTGACTAGCTCGGAGTGCGCCAGACCCAGGTGGTCGTAGTGATGAACGCGATTTCGCAGAAGGAATGGACTGTCGCCGCAGATCTTCAGCGCATGCTCTAGGTCAGCTACCGCGTCCCGATAGCCCTGCGGCTGAGCTTCGCGTGGCAGGTTGATTCGAGACCAGCCACGGTTTCCGAGGACCATCTGGTGATAATCATTGGCTCCATCCCCCTTCTCGCACTGTTCGATGATCTGGCTGTAGTAGGAGATTGCTCGGTAGCGAAGCTGCGGCTCCTCGCGCGCAAGTTCGTCCAGCAAGGTCGCGATGTCGTTGCAGAGCGACAGCGCCATAGTCCGTTGGTTCTGGGCGCGAGCCAGGTTGAGTGCCTTCTCGAATAGATCGAGCGCCTCTCGGTAGCGCTGCTGGAATGCCCCGTATGGCCGTTTCCACAAGATGAGGCCAAGCGACTTCCAAAATTCGGGCAAGAAATGATCGGCTGGCGCATGCGTCTCCAGAACGCTCACAGCCAGGCGCTCTGCGTCTTCCGTCCACTGCCAGTCCGAATCGGAGAGGCCAGACCAGCTCCCGTGCAGTACGTGCGCAGCCTGATGCCGGAAGAGTGCAGCGTCCTGCCACGACAGAGAAGCAAAGTACTCAGGAGTCAGAAGCCTGTAAGTCAGATCAGCAAGACGCCGTCGCTCGTCCGGTTGAAAGTCCTGTGGATTTCCGCACAGAGCGCCGAACACGCCCAGTATGAACCGGTGCGCCTTATCCAAGTCCTTTGCATGTACGGACTCCTCGATGATGTCTAGGACCTGGCTCAGTCTGGCGTGGGCCGCGCTAGCATCGGCAGTCATGACCTCCTTGCGCAACTCGAACGACGCTGAAATGTGCCGATCCATTGCGTCGCAGAGTGCGCTGTCCCCGATATTCCCCTCATGGTTCATCTGACGGGGTAGTCTAGGGTCCAGAGGCGGTAGGTCTTTTGAGCCCTGCAACGCTTCCTCTAGCAGCTGCGCCACCACCGGCTTGCCTGGTCTTCCTCGGCCCGTCGCATCCACAGCGGTGGAGGAAAGTGCATGATCAATTCGGCGCAGTAGCGCGCCCACCATAGTCTCGACCGCTGAATTGCCGCCCTGGGCCAGAATGGTCTGGCACTCTACGGCAGCCCTTCGTGCTGCATCGAGAGCATCGACGACACCAGTCTGGAAGCAGGCCCACTCCAGTTGGGCCAGGCTCAGCAGACTCTCAGCCCGTGGAATGGGAAACTGCTGCTCGGTTCGTATCTTAAGCGATTCTTGGAGGAGCTTCCTAGCTTCGTCTAAGTCGCTGGGTTGGCCATGCATCCGCAGCGCATCGGCAAGACACTTCTGTGCGCGTGCGGTCTCTGTGGGGAGAGTGCTCCTGAGCTTGGGGCCGAGAGCCAACGCTTCGCGATATGCATCAATGGCACTATTCAAGAGTTCTTGTTGCGCCTGCTTTCCGTCCTGAGAATCAGAATAGTCACGGCGAGCATTGGCGAGCGTCAGCAATATCTGAAAGCGGAGATCCGTTTCAGTGAGCGGAGCCAGGGCGAGCGCCCTTTCGTGGTGCCCAATGACACGTCGAAAACGCTCCAAGTCTCTCGTGCGTAGGTATCTTTCTTCATGCTGCTCAACCAGCCCAAGCAAACGGTGAAGCATCGCTTGCTCAGACGGATAATTGGCTGCTTGAGGGTGAGCCAATGCCGTCCTGATGACCATGCGTGCGCGGTCTGCATAGTCTTTTCGATCAGTCGCTGTTGTGGGCTCAAATTGCCAAAGGGCGTTGGCATGTTCTTCAGAAATATCGAGGAACCCCGCAGGGTCGGTCATCGGCCACAGAGCGGTTGCTTGCTCGAAGTGCATGATGGCGCTGGTTAGCACCTCCCTGCGGTCCTGGCTCTTGTGGCGCATCCACATCCAGCCAAGCGCGCGATGAACTCGCGCCGTTACCAATGGACGCCAGTCAGCGCCCTGCGCCGCTGTGCACTGGCCCAACAGAGGCATGAGGACGGCCTGCGCCTCGTCTGCCAGGACTGCATGAACGACCGCGCCCTGAGCAAGCGACTCGCCGCGTAGCAAGTTCTTGGCAAGCTCCTTCGGAACGCCCAGCTCCCGCAACTGCTGTAACTCGCGCAAGTCCTTCTTGGAGAGCTTGCCATGGTCAAGAAGCTCCGCCGCTTCCTCTTGGTCATTCTCTCCCACGCCGTAGTTCTGGCGTAGCTGGGCAGCGTACTCGCGAAGCGGCGCTGCACTCACAGCCGCATATGAAACCAGCCAGTGGTGCAACTCAGCCAAGAAAGTTAGGCTGTCGTCAGGTGGAAGTCGTGCCGCCTCTCGTTCAAGGAACTGGCCATCAAGGACCATCTTGTACGGATCTTGCTGCGGTGTCAGGCCGAGAAGACGCAGACTTGTTCTAAGGTCTAGCAAGAGCAGACGTTGCTGAAGGCCGGTTGATAGTCGCTCGACAGGGAAGAGTCGCTTAGCTTGTGCAATCAGTCGTTCTGCGGCCTGCGTGTTCACCAGTGTTGGAGCTGAACCCGCATGAAGTCGCTCTAGTGCGAGCGAAAGGAGAAAATCAACGGCACCGGTATTGCCGTCATCCGGTTTGAGCGCTAGTAGATGCGTCTCTAGTCTTGCTGCCCAGCTCTGAAGCTGAGGAGACCTTTCAGGTGTCTCTCGGCGTGCGAGGTAGAAGCCAAGCCCCAGAAAAGCCTGCGCACGGTACGGTTGTGCGGTCAGGGCCATTTCTACCTGTGCGAGTAACTCTTCCGTTGACGGCTCACCGGTCGCGCGTCCCCGCCAGACATTAGTCAGAAGTCCCAGTCCCAATCTGAATGACGGAGCGCTCCGCTCACCCAGCGCCCCCAGTGCAGTTTCCCTGTCGGCAGTGTAGCGAAGTGCGTCGCTATCTTTCGAGCTGAGACACTGAAAATAGAGCCACTGCCAGGCTCCTTCCTGAATATTCGTCAGTGCCTCCGTTGGTGCCGTTACTGTCTCTTTAAGCAAGAGGTCCAGCTCTGCCTCTGCGCGCTGGTCCGCGTCGGACCGTTTACTGCGCTGGAGCAGCAAGATTATTTCGGCTCGAAGGCTGGTGCGATGCTTTGGGGTGAATAGTGTCTCCCAAGTTTGAAGGCCACGAAGCGCCGCATCCAGCGCCTTAGTCATCTGTCCATGTTGCCGATAGAGTTCGACCTCCGTTCGCACCAAGTACCACTGCTGTTCCGAGTTTGGAGCATTGGACAGTAGCGTGCGCGCAGCCTCAATGTCTTGCAGACCGGAGGCCAGCGGCTCGCCTGAATCTAGCCGCAGGTTGGCGCGATCAACCAACAGTCCTGCTCTCAGCGTGGGCGGAAGCGTTTTCAGTGCCAACGCCCGGTGTACCCACAAGCTGGCCGCCTCAATCTCTCCCTGCGCACGGAGCGAATGCAGATAGGTCATTGCCAGCAGTGCCAGTCCCTGCGGATCATCCACTGCGTCAATCAAGTCTAGCCCGCGCTCACTCCATCGTTTTGCCTCTTCTTTTGCATGTTGTGTTCCCTGGCGAACCCGACGTAATTCCAGGCTGGCTCGAAAAAAGCAGACTCTGACTAGCTTCTCGCGCGCATGTTTGTCTGTGCTTTCCGAGAAGATTCGGTAGGCCTCATCTAGATCTGCTCGCTCACGCTCATACGCTTCACCAGTGAGTGCCTCACTCTCGTCGCGCAACCGAGCACGGGCAGTCAATAATGTCGCTCGCATGAGGGGATGAATCTGCGCCGTCTCTTGCTGCTCACCTGCGGTCGCACTTGGCTCCGTAGCTAGCAGTTCATTGACGGCCTTGCGTGCACCTGTTGCTCCCCCACCACGTTCTTCTGGGAGGCGTGCCTGGGCTGCAATCATGAGGTCGAGGCACTGCGCAGCAAATCCCAATTTATGAATGCGTGCGAACAGATGCATGGCACGGCGAGCATAGAGATGCTGCCCACCCAGTAGTTCCAGGGTGTCTCCTTCAAACTCGCTGAGCGTTACGAAGGTGTGCGTGAGCCCGTAGCAGACCATCGCGACCGCCTCTGTGGGAACCTCTTTTGGAAGGTGCTTTAGCGCATACTCTCCCAAGATGCGGCGACGGCGGGCGACGGCAAGCTCGCGGCCAAGCGGTTTCATGTAGTACATCAAATCCATCGCCAGCGATGCCAGCGTGGTTGCTTTCCAGTCACTTTGCTGAGCTGCTCGCCACGCAAGCCAGAGCGGAAGGATGTCCGCAGTAGTCTCATAGGTCTGCTCAGACAGCGCTCTAACCAACTCTTCCCCTTCGTCGCTGGACAGCTTTGGGACAACTACGCTATCGGCTGCAACCAGGATCTGCTCTGGGTCGGTTAGTCCCCGAAGCGGGAAGGAGAGGCTGGCGAGCTGCGCTGCTCGCTGCTGCCCTGCCTGCCGACGAGCCTGAGCCTCTAGAGAGCGCCCGGCCTCGTCATCGAAAACTGCGATCATGTGTAGGATCTGCTCTTTCAGCTCCGGTGAAGCATTGGTCTGAAGCTCTAGTAGCACTGTGCGGCACTCGTCAGAGAGAATCCACGGCTCAGATCTGGCAGTAGCCACGATGGTGTGGGATTGAACAGGCAGGAGGATCACAGCCAAGGCACGCGCACGCGACTCACCTAGGCGCGGCTTGAGCCGCTCACGAATGTCCTGAATCTGCATAAGTAACGCGACTACCCCGTGATGATCGGCAGCATCGGGGATGAGACGGGGCCAGAGTTCCAGCAGCCGGTCTAGATCGCCGAGCGACAGCGCGATGCCAAGCCGCAGCATGTCCATGGGCTTTTCAAGTGCGGGCCGCGCTGACTCGAAGTGCTCGACGAGCTGCCGTACCGCGTGCCAGGCCAAAATCGCAGGCTCTGGTCGGTCAGTCTGCGCCAGAACGGCACCAAACCCAGCGACATCAAGTAGAACTTGCTGTCGCTCCTCGTCATTCAATGCGCCGACACGCTGGAATAAGGACGGAGGCAACGTGAGGTCGGGCGGTAGGGTTCGTGCCCACTGAATCAGCTCGAACGATAAAGGGTGTGGCTTAGATCGAGGCGATGGGTCACTCATAAGTTCATCCGCGCCAAGTCGCTGCTGCGCCAAAGATTGCGTCGATGTTGCGAGATCTTCAGCAGCTTAGCGCCGGTCGGCGTCCTAGAGTAACCAAGTTAGGTAGTCTATCGAGGGTAGTCGTAGTGAGTGGATCGCTTCTGGGACTGGAAAAAATTATTGGGCTTCGGCAGTAGCCAAGGGTGGACGGTTGTAGGCGATGGGGCCGTTCTCCAGTCCTAGCCGCCTCGGGCACGCATCCAAGCTACTCTGGATCGATGTGGTTGGCTGTTGCGTGCCGATCCAGATGCTCAAACGGTTTGCCCGAGCAGATACGAGCAGCACGGCCAGCCCGCAGCCGATGGCGGCTCACATATCGAGATCCGGAACCGCTTTGTCTCCCATCTGCTGAAGTCCCTTCCTGCTATCGGCCAAAGCTCTGCTTGATGAGGTCCCATGCGATGTTGATGCGCTGCATGTGGTTTCGGCATCGCCGCCTCGGTCGGGGTGGGCGCGCTGGGCGGCTTCTTGGTAGGCTTGCCGCGCTTCCTTGAAGGTCGCGCCCCGTTTGGCGTTGATGGTGGCGAAGTCCTCCTCTATCGGTGGGGGGTCTGCGCCGAGAGCTCGGAGCGTTTTGTAGCGGCTGCGGTAAGTGCAGCCCGTGTTGCCAATGCATCCCGTGTTACCAGTGCAGCCCGTGCCGCCAGATGTGCCCGCGTTTGCGCTCCCGCTTGCGCTGCGGCCCGTTCCGGCTTCTCTCCCTGGCTTTGAGCGGTCGCCGCTTGTGCTACTGCCTGTGTCGCTTCTGGTGTCACGGCGGCGCTTGCGCTCGGCGGCTTCAACGCGGCGGTGCTCGCGTAGCTCGAAGATTGCGCGCAGTTCCTTGGGGCTCGCGGTCGCGGAGACTCTGCCGATTTAGCGCTTGTGTATACGCGGGCGTCGTCTGCCGCCCGTCTCCCAATAGGCGTACCAGTAGGGGCCGTGTGCGGGCTTGGTGCCCTAGCAGCAACGGTTGATCAGTGCGCCGAGACCGAGCCCGCCCGTAACGCCGGCAGCAATAGCGACAATCTGCGTCCCTTCTGCCGCAGATTCTATGCAAGCACTTGAGCTTCGATGGCCGCCTGCGCGGTTTTTGTCGCGGTATGTTCAGAGTGATAAAAGCGCAGCAGCGATGGGACAAGCGGAGCAAGGGAGGATTTCGCGCGCAGGGACTCAAACTCAGCGCGCGCGGCGGTCTGCTCAGCTAGCGCATTGGCTCGCGCGTCCCTTCGCACGGACACTGCTGCCGCGTCGCAAGTCTGCGCTCAAGACCCGTAGGCAGCGGCGACCTCTTCGGCCAGCCAGCGTAATCCTGCATGGTCGGGGCCCAGGTCATTGCTTGTCTCGTCAATCCACTGGAGGGCATCCTCGCGCTGAATCGAGCGAGGATGATGTCGAATCGTCTGGAGCATCGCGATCATCGACAGCGATGGTGGCTGACCGTCGTTGATTCGTCCCGCTGCCAAGAGAGCCCGCCGAAGAGTCATTTCCACAACGGACTTTATGTCCGCTGGTGTAAACAGCCGCGCTTGTGCAGCAAGCAGATCAGTGTCGATAGTTTCCAGTCCCAATACCGTGCTACCGCCGTACCGTTGCAGGTAGTAAGAGAAGATCTCTGCTCGGTCCTTGTCATTTGGTGGGAACACGGGAACCCGGAGATCGAACCGGCCACTTCGTCGAATCGCGCTGTCGATCCCGCTCATGTAGTTCGTGGTGCCAACCACCATGACTTGCTTACCGGAGATTCGATCCAGCTGAGCCAGTAGTTCATTCACTTGCCGTCGCTCGTCAGAGTGCATATCAGCGGCGCTGCGCTGCGGTGCCACTGCATCGATTTCATCGAGGATCAGCAAACAGGGGGCTTGCTTGAGCGCCCAGTCAAACGCATCACGGATCTTGCCTACGCCTTGCCCGAGCCACATCGACGTCAAATCGCTTGGCAACAGGCGACGACAGGTCAGGTTGGTCATTCCGGCCAGCACCTTCCCAATGAGGCTCTTGCCGCATCCTGGCAGGCCGTACAGAAGCAGCCCGCTTGCACCACTCAGCCCATAGCTCGCATAGCGGTCCGGGTTGAGGAGCGGATCAAGCACATCGTTTGAGATCTGGCGCTTGATATCGCTGTAACCCGCGATGTCGTCGAGAGATAGTGGCTTCTCGGCATTCTGCTGGGTGCTGCGCCACGAAATCCCCCGAAACTCGACGACGGTCTCCGGCGCTTCGGTTGGAGCAACGAGCACGGGGACGCGTCGGTCCACGTCGATGTACCCAAAGCGGACGATCGTGCCGCTCTTTACAATCGCTTGTTCCAAGTTCCGTGCGACTGCCACCATGTGGTTGCTCGCAAGCAGGGCTACATCACTTGGCACCAGAATCCAGATCTGCGGAAATTGACTCAGCGTGCTGAGCTTCTTTCGGAACTTGACCTCGAGCGAGACGAAAGGATTGGAGCCTTTCAAGCAGATATCGCGCAGCGTTTCGACTTCTACGCACAGTTTTCCTGCGACATGAAGATCTGGCTTCGCCTTGTGTGCTGGCTCAGCGTAGTCCTCGCTCTCATCGACTTCGCGTAGCGACTCGATGACTTGCTCTGTGGCAACTTTCTCACCCTTATATCGCTGCTGAAGATACTCCAGCATGATTCCCTTCAGGATCATATGCTCTGTGCTTTCGAAGCCAGCCCGGAACTCTGTTGGGAATGAGGTCAGCGCCGCATGTTCCAAGAGAGATGTCTGGATATGGGCAGCCTCGGCAAGCAGAGTCGCAAGTTGAGGACTCAGAGCACGGCTTGCGACATCCAGTGAATGCTGCGGCGTCCCAGCGAAAGCCGTAAGCCACGGGAACACCGACGTGAGCAGTGCATCGCTCGCAACTGCGACAAGTGAACCAGACTCACTCTGTGACGACCGTGCCTCCAGGCGATAAGAATTTGGAATCAACGCCTCTCGTACGAATGCCGCCAAGTCTTCCTCATCGGTTTGATCGGGCAGATCTCGAAGTAGGTAGACAGAACCAGCACTCGGAAAATCGAGTCTTGAGGAACCCTCGCCTGATGCCTGGCCAGTCAGAGTCCGCAGTACCGAAGCAGTCACCAGTTCAGGTGCATCCGGCAGTCCGCCAAACTCAAATGAACGCCTGCTGGTGAGTTGCCGTCGTCGCATAAGCGCGGCTACGTAGCCAGCAACGAACGCGAACTGATCATCATTCGCTTGAACCAGCAGTAGCACGGGGCGACCAGTCCAAAGTGCAGACAACAGGTCATGGTGCAAGCTCTTTGAGCGTCGCTCATCGAAGGCACTGTTGAACCAAAACATTCGGAGGAGCGGGTCTGGCGGAAGCGGCTGAGGCTCCTCCTGATTGTGTTCCGGCTTGGCCTTCGTCGCGGACGCTATCGGCGGTACTACAGACTCGGCGACAGAGCTGCGAGAAAGTGATACGAAGCTGTCAGCAGAGATATCTGACACGAGTCGGCACTCAATGCCCCACGACTCCAACTCACGGAAAACACCTTGTAGCGAGTCTCGACGGACCCGCTGGACCGCCGTGAAGTCGAACTTCGCCAGCAGGTTCTTGATCTTGATCCGAAAACTCCCCCTGCCGGAGTTATCGATGTTGCTCAGAAGCTCGTCGCGGATCAGGTCCGATTGTGGTGCCGTGAGTGCCATTACTTTGCTCCTTGTGAGGAGCGGACGGTATGACACGGGCTAGCGACGGACAAGCTGATTCTGTCGAGGCTGCGATTGATACATCCATCGAGCGGCGTTGCCCATCGACACATCCACCGAGCGTGCAGCACTCTTCGCTATAACCATCTATCTGCAAAGAGCGTCCTATTGCCGCATGGTTTTCATCAGAGCAACCAGGGATGTGCCGCCAGCGAGACTTCGCGGCATACACGCATCCGCCCATTCATCCCCATCTCCCCCCGCCCGCGAAATCATGAGCACAAAGCGCGGTGGATCTAACTGTCACTGCGCGAGCGATACCAAGTCAGCGGCAAGCTGCGCTATTTCTGTATCCGGGCCGCCATACACGCGCGGTAGGGAATCGGTGCGCGGGCCTCTCCTTGCTCCCTACCTTGCAGCAGGAACGGTAAGGGGGAGCCTTTCCTTTTCTTACTCTTCCAGTTCGATGGATCCGCTGACATATTCTGCGTGCATGCATGGGTTCTGTTGCAGTTCGATAGCGGTGTTCACGGAGCGACTGAGCCTGTCGCTGCCCAGTCCTGCGATTGCTCGGGGTCGAGGGCGACGGGTGAGGGCGGTGGTATGCATGGCCGTGATGATCTTGTCTTGCTGGGCATCGTGGAGCCAGGCTGCGCCGCCGGGATTCGCAGCTCCTGAGACCCAACTATGGGTTCTGGCCGTCGGCATCAATGCGTACCGGGATTCGGCTCTGCACCTGAAATACGCTAAGGAAGACGCTGAGGCCGTTGCGGCTATCTTCACGACCCAGCGGGGTGGCTTGTACGCGCAAGTACACGTGCGCGTGCTGAAAGACGCAGATGCCACCAAAGAGCGAATTCTGGATGGTCTGCAGTGGTTGGCCGACAGCGCGACACACCACGATCGCACGGTGCTGTTCTTGGGGGGGCACGGGACGACGGATGCTCGGTCTGGTCAGTACTATTTTCTGCCTTGGGATGCTGACGGCAGCGCAGTTTGGCGTTCGATGCTCCCGGCGTCTGATCTGCGGACTGCACTAAAATCGATCCCCGGTGATGTGTTGCTGCTGCTGGATACTTGTTACGCTGCGGCAGCGTTGGATGATAGGCGCGGCAGCGATTCCGCGCGCGGCGCAGGGCGGAATCCGCCGTCGCTGCAAGCAGAACTGCTTCCAGCGCGCGCGCGCGCGGTTGTCTTGGCGGCAGGAAATGAGTGGCAACCCTCTATTGAAGCAAAGAACCTGCGCCACGGGGCTTTCACTGCTGCCCTGCTTGAAGGTCTCCGAAGTGAGGCCGCCACAGATTCCCGCGGACGCATCTCTTGGATGGGACTTGATGCGTTTCTCGCGCGTCGCGTGAAGGCTCTGTCTGGAGGTCATCAGACCCCGACGCTGTGGCGATCAGAGTCGACCCCCGATTTCCCCCTTTTTCAGCGCGCACGCTTCGGTGCACACGATGTCGATCTGTACTAGGCGCCACATCCCGATGGGAAAGCGGAGCATGGCAGCCGCGGTGAGCGCATTCTTGTGGATACGCGTGCTGATAGAAAGTCATGGAGTGCACGCGCAGTCTGTGGTTTCCATGGCATCGCCAGCCTCCACAGCGCAGAGGGAGAAATCGCAGCGGTCAGCACGCCTGCGAGCGAGCCAGTTGCTGCGTGACGCGCAAGCCCAGCTGACTGCGCAGAACTCCACGCGCGCGATGTTCCTGCTGGCGTCTGCTGCCGTACTCGCCCCGGGCCTAGCGACGCAGAATCTGCTGCGGGAAGTATGTGAAGGGATGCTTCAGCAGCGCGACCCCGCAGGGGATATGCGCGACGCGGGCTGGTTGCTACGGGCACTGCAGACGCAATCAGCTAGCGCGGAGACAGCGCAGATTGAGGATGGTGTCGACGAATTCGCCAAGCGGACGCGGATGCTGGAACTGCGTGACCAGGCGCGTGCCGCGTACCAGAATGCGGCGCCTGCGTATGCCGCGGACATCCTGTCTGTGCTGTATCTGCTGGGCAGGGAGGCGCGTGGACCGATTTTGTACAATCTTGCGCAGTGCTATCGGCAACTGAAGCAGTATGATGTGGCATACGCCCTGTATGGCCGCGTTCGGTCAGAGAGCCCACCGGGCAGCGGAGCCAGTGCCGAACGAGCGATCATGCTGGCCGAGCGAGCACAGCGAGAGCTGCTGCAAACCGCTCTGCAGACACCCATCTATCGTCGCCCCTGGGTGCTAACTACGATGGCCCTCACGGCAGCGGCGTTGGTATCGGTGGGGGTGCTTGTTGAACGGCTGTCGCCGCACGATCCGTCCACAGACGCTGGGACTCTGCGCGGGACGGTTCGCTAAGGCGTGGGACGGGCGTCGTCGCTGTGCACTACGGTCTGCGCAGCAGCAGCTCAATGACCGGCCCCACGACGAGATCGAGCATAGCGTCGTTGTTCATGTCATGCAGCGCGAGTCGCGGTGGTTGGCTAGCTGGGAACAGTGGAAAGCGGCGGGGGCCGATCGCGAAGGCGGGGTTTGGCGGGGTGAAGACGCCTCGTCCGGTGTTGAGAAGGTATTGCAAGTTGCTGTCACCGAGCTTCCAGATCAGGTCCGGCAGACCGTCAGCGTTAAGATCTACCGCCTGGACAGTCTGGCCACCCCAGGTCGCAGGACTTGCTGGAGCGAGGAGCTTACGGACAAAGCGCAGTCCGTGGGATGTACCCTGGACGCAGGACTGATTAAAAAAGATCGCGTTGAGTCCGTTGACCACCAAATCGGAACAGCCATCTCCATCCAGATCGGCGGCCGTCAGAGCTGCTGTGGTCGGACATTCATGAGCCGCCGAATTCGCCACTTTGTCGATCACTGTGTTCTGCACCGTGCCAGTATCGGCAAGGAGCAGTGCATGCAGCCACACGGCATCATCATGCAGAGAGAGCGTAGCAAGATCATCTTGCCTGTCTCCGTCGAGGTCGACTGCATTCAGCGCGCACGGAGTCCCAAGGTCCGTGGGCATGCTTATGTGGTCCAGCGGCACAAAGGAATAGGCATCTGCAGAGCCCGCAGGGCGCAGCGCAAAAAGGCCGACGGATGTGTTCTGGGCAATGGCGAAAAGCAGACTTTTCTCTTTCTCGTTCGATCGATGAAGTGCAACCAGATCACGTCCTTTGGCGGTCGATGGAGGAGTGATCTGCAACTCGCGGAAGTTCGCATCGGATAGACAGTATCCGTTGCGCAGGGAAAATGCAGACACGCCGCTCTCGCGGAGCCGCAGGATTACCTGTCCTGCAGCTCCGATGGGGTCCAGGGGAGCACTGGCGAGCCGGATGCGTTCCCCGGCGATGTATTCACGGACGACCAGAGGTCGAAGGGTTTGGGAAGGGCACTGCACTGCGCCCACCCCAGCGTGCGCAAGGGTTACATTTTTCTCGTCGGTGGAGACGATTAGGCGCGGCTCGGGTCCCTTCCCCAGGACCAAGAAATCAGACAGAGCCGGTGGGGGAGCAGGAGGATCTGGATCCCAGGCGTGCTTAGTTGCCACCTGTTGCAGAGCGGCCTGGACCGGACCCTCCTGACAGAATAGTGTCCGATGGTCGGAATCCTGAATGCAGGTTTTGACCGGTCCCGGTGGCAAGACGAGCAGACTCGGCTGAGCGATAACCCACTGCTGCGCTCCGGCGGGACGGGCGGACTGCAGCTGGTCGGCCAAGGTCACGTGCAGCCTGTCTGGAAGGCCAATTCCGCCGAGATGTAGCGGGGGCGCCTGCCGCGGCATCGGCTCGCCAGGCCATCCCTGATCCAGCTCCAGGGGAGTGGCCATAAGGAGGGAGGGGGAATCGTCACAGTGCCGTGGAATCGGCCGTAGGGCGATGCGCTCGCCCGAGCAGAACGGCGGCAGTGCAGAATCGGGTGGACTGCCGATGACAGACCCCTGATGCACGAGCGCCATGAGTACGCAGCCGACGCCAATGATGCATCCCTGGCGATCGCGCGCTGTGGCCCAAACGGACAGCAAGGGGTCCGTACTATCTGTCGGTAGATCAGACGGCCAGGGAAACGCCACCCCGAACGTAAACCCACGATCGTGGAAAGGGATGTCTAGCTGGGGGGCGGAGAAGTCGATTGGTCGTCCGGCTAGCGTTGCATCCAGGCGAAGAGTGACGGCCCCTGGCAGGACACTCCCTTTTTCCGTTTCATCCACAGCGATAACGACCGCAGTCTGGTTGGGGGCACAGTTGACTGCGTGCAGAAGCACGAGTGCCAACCCAGTGGCGTCAAATAAACGTCGCCGTTTGTTGGCTGCGGCTGAGTATCGGGGAATATTGTGCCTCCGAATCACTGCCGCGCAGCGTACAAAACGGGACTGGCATGCGCCAAGTCCAACGTGCTTTCATCGCGCGTATCGGAGGCATTCATGTTCTGGTCCTGGTCGCTTGCGAACTCGCCCACATACAAAATTTTGCTATGCGTGATCTGGGTGGCACTGGCGTGCTGCGGCGACGATCTGGCACAGATGCAGATGGACCCGATCGCGGCGCCACAAATCCAGAAAATCGAGCCGTCTGTATGGACGACAAACCTGCCGGGGCAGCTTGTGTTGTTCGGCGCGAACCTACGTCCTGGCATCAGCGTGCAAGTGGGGGGACGTGCAGCACCCGTGTTGGAACAGCCCGACCTGTCGCGCTTGATCGTAGAACTGCCTTCGCCTCCTGCGCAGATTGGTCCAGTTGTCCTGACCCTGGTCGAGCCAGATGGGAGGCGCTCTGATTTTCCGGGACTGTTTCGTTATAGCGCGGGCACGGTGGCCTTTGGGGAGCTTCCGTTTCATCCATTCCCCTTGATGGGCACGCTTCCTGGCGACTGCCCAGGGAAACCGGACAGGCAGCATGCGCTTGCGTGGTTACGACGGTCGGACGGTGCGCACCACGACCTGGTGGTCGGAAACAACTGCTTCTGGCTGTATGAAGACATCGAGGCGCAGCTGCGTGCTGGTCAGCGACTAGTGCCCAGCGGCCTGTACCGACCGTCTCGCTCGACTGGATCTTGGGCGCTGGTCGGCGTCTCGCGTGCGCCCTCCCGCGTAGAGCGACTCATCCTAAAAAATATGAAGACGAACGGCGAACTGGTGGTGCTGGAAAAACAGAAAGGTGCCCTGGCCGAGGTGGGCACCCTACGCGTGACGGACACCACCACGGTAGTCATCGGCGACGTGGATGGGGATGGTCAGGACGACGTGCTATCTGGATCCTGGTCGAGCGGTATCGAGGTTCGGTTGCGCGATGGATCCCTCGACGGATTTGCACCCGCTTGCGCCGCGCTTCCCTGGCCGTCTGCTGCGCTGCTCACATTCCAGGTGCACGACCTGGATGCGGACGGCAAGGTCGATCTTGTGATGCAGGGTAACAACAACCCTGCTGTCGGCCCAACGCAGCTGTACTGGAATCGCACCGCCGTCCCTGGCCGCTGTCCATCGTGGACGCCGATTTCTGAGGGCGCGTGGGATGACCTGGCGCTGACTCTTGTGGGCGATGTCAATGGGGACGGTCGTCTGGACTTGCTGGGAGCGCGCTCAGGCAAGGGTCTGGCGCTCGTGGAAAGCCGTCCTGGCATGGCGGGGCCCGCGTTCAACACGCTGGTGCCCTTGTCGTTGCGCTGCGGATGGGGCAGCGCGGACTGCGCAAACCCGCGCCTAGATGCTGTCGGGGATACGGACGGAGACGGCATCGCAGATCTATTTTCATCGTCCTCGCCACTGCGTCGCTGGCATCTTGTTCGGAACGGGGTGGGGCAACCTGTGACGCTGAGTGCACAGCCGGTTCCCAGCATGCCGGGGCTCCAGAATGCTCTGGTGGTGGACGTGGACGGCGATGGCGTCGATGACCTGCTGGGTGAATCTGATGAGGGTGGGCTGATGGTGACGCACAGCCAGCACATGAAAGCAGAGGTCCCTCAGCTGATGGCAGGGAACGGGGTGGCTTTGGATTCTGCCAGCGCGAAGGCGTGGCTGGCCGCAGACGTGGACGGCGATGGGACGGAAGATGTGCTGTGGGGAACCGCACAGGGCTTGATGCCCCTGATGGGGGCTGCGCGAATCGAGCGTATTCGGCCTGCGCCACTGAGCGCGATAGGCAGGGTCTGGGCGCTGGCCCTGCTGCCTGAGAGTCGTCCCGGAAAGGTGCGTCTGGCACTCGTGTATACCCCCATCGGAACTGAGGAGAGGATACTGGCCTGGGGGAGCCTGAATGACCGCGCCGTGCTGACGCTGGAAAAGCAACAGGTGCTTCCGAACACACTGCCGAGCAACTATGTGAACGTCAGCGACTATCAGATCGTCGTGACCGGTCCCTCTGCCAGTGCGAAAGAAGAGATCTTTGTCCTGACGAACGAAGAAGTGATACTCGGCAGCAGCCAAAATCGGCTGTGGCGCGTTCGGAACTCACAGGTGGACAGCGTACGCCTGGATGGCGTGTTCTGTAGTTACACAAAGAAACTGTTGACCGCCGATATCGATAGGGACGGTCACTCCGACCTGCTGCTGACATGCGGCAACCCCGTTGGGATGTGGTGGCGTCGCGGGACGGATGCAGCAGAGTTCACCGCGAAAGACTGGCAGTGGGTTCAACCGAGTGCGTCCCGAATCGCCAGGCAGCCGTACGCCGCTGTTGAATGTGCGCGTGCGCATGAGCCGTGCAAGGTATTCGCCGACCAAGCCGCGAGTGAAGGAACGTTTCTGATCCAGCAACTGTCATACCGGAATATGGACTGGCGGGTGGATGCCAACTGGACGCTGAAAAACGGATCCAGCACGTCGGGGAATGGAAATCAGATGCTCGGACTAGCGGACGTGGACAGCGATGGGAACGGCGACTTGATCTGGGGCGACTACCTGCAGTTCTTGTCGCCGACCGCAGCCGTTCAGACGACGCGGAGCGAGACGTACCGAAGACCCCTGGGCTCGGGGGCTCTGTTGCCCGCGCTACTGCCGGTCGATCTGAATGGAGATGGTCTGATTGATCTGCTGACGCAGGACGGAACGCTATATGTGAACCTATCGCACTAGTGCCGGTCGGTATCCCCTGCCTCTGTCTGAACCGAGGCTGATGTCTCTGTGCGGAACAACGCCGCTGCGATACCGAACTTCCGCGATAGAACGTAGATCTGCGCGCGCGAGATCAACAAGAGCTGTGCAGCAGCGCTCATGTTGCCATCGGTCTGCCGCAGGGCTGCTTCAATCTGCCCCCTGGACACTGGCGTCGTCCGATACACATGAGGGCGCGATGCACGTGGTTCGGCGGGCATCGCGGGCGGATCAGCGGGTGGCTCCGTGCGGTTGTTCAACTTGATTAGCAGCTCGTCCGGCCCGAACGTCCGCAGCTCTGCGGCGATGGATTGAAGCGCACGGATGTTGCCCTGAAATGAATGACATAGCAGTGCTTCACAGAGCTGAGCTGAGCGAGGGAATTCACCTTCTGATACCGATTGCAGTAGCAGAGACAGGATGTCTTCCCGCCGTTCGCGTAGCGACGGAAGCTCGACGCGCAGGTGGCAGAGGCGCCAGTACAGGTCTTCGCGAAATCGCCCCGCAGAGACCTCTGCTGCCAGATCTCGATTGGACGCACAGATGACGCGCACGTCCACCCGCCCCTGCGATCGCTGTGTCCCATTGCGTCCCAGCGGGATCACTTCCCCCTCTGCCAACAGTCGCAGCAGAACCGGTTGTAGCCGGGGCGACAGCTCGGTCACTTCATCTAAGAACAGCGTCCCGCCATCGGCCGCTGCAAAATAGCCAACACGTCTGCCGACTGCACCTGTGTACGCGCCTGCATCGTGCCCCAGAAACGCCTCAGCGCCCAATGCGTCGCTCTCCGCGCCGCAGTTCACGGGCACCCACGGGTTGCGTCCGCTCAAGCGATGCACTGCGCGGGCTGCTCGCTCTTTCCCTGTGCCGGTCTCACCGAACAGAAAGAGCGGCGCCCTGTCCGCTGCGCAGCTGATGAGACGAAGCCGCAGTTCGGCCATGCTCGGTGCCGTCCCATGCAGTTCCGCGATGTCGGCGTCTGGGGGTTTGGCTGGCTCACGGCGGAACAGCAGCAGGCTGTCTCCGACGCGGATGACATCACCGTCCTGCAGCGTCACACCGCTCGACGTAACCGCACGGCGGTTGACCCAGGTGCCATTGCGGCTATTCAGGTCAAACAGTTGAGCACTGCGGCCGTCTCTGCCTATGTGCAGTCGCGCGTGGGTGCGCGACAGTCGCCGGTCCTCCGCGATGGTCAGGGCGCCCTGAGCCGTCGGCTGGCGACCGAGCTCTGTGGCCCCCGCGGGAAGAGCATATGGGCGCGGCGTACGCAGCGGCACCATTCCGCCTACCATCAGGAGTTTCAACTTGGGCAGCGAGGCATCGACACGGGCAATTTTCGTTGAGCTGTTCTCATCCGTGGTGGTACTCACTAGGCACTCATAACACGGCGACTCTGGTCGGTCACAGGGGGCATCCCTGCATAGCTGCAATGGGCGGCTCCAGACCGCTTCGACGAACCGCAACCCTTACCGCCCGACGGCAGTCATCTCCTCCAAACGACATCAGCCTGAGCCTATGCTCCCTGCGGAACTGCATGTCCCTGGATATGTCATCGAGCAACGCCTTGGGCAGGGCGGGACGGGCGTTGTGTACGCGGCTCATTTGGCACAGCTACCCGATTTGAAGTACGCGATCAAAGTGCTCGCGTGGCCCCAACCGCAAGTGCGCCAAGCGACGGAAGCGGCGCAGTTTGAGCGAGAAGCGCGCATTCTGTCGCGACTCTGTCATCCTAACATCTTGACGATGACCGCCTATGGCCAGCTGCCCGATGGAACGCCCTACATTGTCTCGCGCCGTGCGGCGGGTCCGACGCTGCGTACGTATTGTCGCAATCGGCGGATGCTGCCTCTTACGGAATGTCTCCACTACGCGATGGGAATCGCCAGCGCACTCGAGTACATCCACCAGCGTGGGATTGTTCATCGGGACGTGAAGCCGAGCAATGTCTTGCTAGATCTCGCAGACGGACTTCCCTTCAAGTACCAGCCGCTGCTGGCCGATTTTGGTATTGCATTACACCTCCGCAGCGATTCATCGACATCGCCGCAGGCCTTCGCTGGCACGCCGCCCTATGTCGCACCAGAGCTGTGGGACGGCCGTCACGCTGCGGACCCCGCTGCCGATATCTATGCGTTCGGGGTTGTTCTGTATGAACTCCTGTGCGGTCAACATCCCTACGCTTGGGGCACCCGCGAAGGCGGGGACATCGACATCACCGCCGCCGCGCAGCTGCACTATTTGGCAGCGCCACGCCCGATGCGTGAGCAGCGCCCTGAGCTTCCCCATAGCCTGCTTCAACTGACGCTGGCCATGTTGGGTAAAGATCCTCGGCAGCGCCCCACTGCGCCGCAGATCTTGCGGCAGTTGAGGTCGATCGGAAAGGCTTTAACCGGCCCACATCAGATCCCCCCCACCGCGGATAGAACCGAGACGGTCGATGGACTGCGCCCACGGCCACGCAGCACCGTGCCTACGAGCGCGCGAATGTCGGCTGCGTTGTTGCTTTTGGGCGCAGTCGTTCTGGCGGGGGGCGGTTTGTATCAGGTCGTCTCGTTCAGGACCCGCCACCTTCCCGCTCCTGGACCAAAGCACGCTGATGATTCGCTTGTGGATGTGCACACGGAATCGGTCAGTGTTCCGAAACCGGCACCAGTCGGGATGGTCCCGATCCCAAACAGCACGTTTCAGATCGGTTTGTTGCAGTCCGAGGTCGATCGCGAACGAAGTCAGTGCCGTGAGCTCGGAACTCAGTGTGACGAGCAGACTGCACGCAGCCTAAATGGTCCCACGATCACAGTACCTTCCTTTTTCCTGGATCGAACGGAGGTCACGCAGGCAGCTTTCGCGCGCTTCCTGAACCGAAACCGGGTCCGGCATCGGGAGGACAGCGGCTTGGTGTTCGATATGGACGAACAGCTCTTGGCGGATCTTCGGTACAGCTTTCCCAATGGTATCCGGCAGAATCCTCAAACGGGCGACTACTTTGCGCTGCCGGGTTTTGGACTTCGACCCGCCATCGACGTCACCTGGTTTGGCGCCAACGCGTATTGCAACGCAATGGGATACCGGCTGCCCAGCGAGGCTGAGTGGGAAGCGGCAGCGCGCGGCGGGCGCGGAGCCCGCATCCTATATCCGTGGGGAAATGACACACCTACTTGTGACGATGCGATCTTCGAGCGATTTTTGGAGCGCAAGAAGCCCACGAACAGTGCCACCCGCTGTCTGAAGTGGGGGGCCGGGCCACAGACCGTCGCCTCAGCGCGTTTGGATGTCAGTGCAGACGGCGTAGCCGACCTGGCCGGGAATGTCGAAGAGTGGACATCGACACCCTTTGTCGTTCCCTATGGGGATGCATCGTTCCTGCTCAACTCTCGTGCTACGGCTCCTATGGTAAGGCCGCGCTGGATCTCGGTGCGCGGCGGCAGCTTTGCCGAAAGCGCCCACGCAGGCACTGTGGCATCTCGCACCCGCTGGCCGCCCGGGGATGCTGCCACCTCGCTCGGCTTTCGCTGCGCCACTGAGCGCGCGCCCCTCTGACATTCGTACACACAGGTGCCGCCATGATGTACCAGAGACTTCGCATCTTGCCTCTGTCCTTGTTGTTTCTGATCGCGTGTACCCATGCACCAGATGCGCGTCGCGACGCCCCGTTCTCGCCACCATCAGAACCCGCCTCGGTGAATCTGCGCGCCATCGTCATTCCTGCGGCGGGTGCGGAACGGGCGCTGGCATCTGGAGAACATCTGTCTGAAGGGCAACAGTTCGCAGTCCGCGTGACTGTGCATGCCAGCGTGCACTTGTACGTTGTGCTGACCCACCGAGGGGGGGCTTCGCAGCTGATCCATCGCACCGATAGCCCGCTTGCGCGCGCGGATGCGCTTCGCATTCCAGCGGCAGATGCATGGGTCACTGTTCCCGCGCTCTCTCCTGGGGATCGGCTCTGTCTGGTGTCTAGCACTGTACCCCTGGCTCTAATGCCGGACTGCACGCCAGAAGATGAAGATCCGCTACGTCCGCGCCATCCGCCGCGACAGCGCCCGGCCCCCCCAACGAAGGGAAACGCCGAGCGCTTTTCCCCCGCCACCGAACGCATTCCTCTTCCCACCGCGGACGACTCGCGTCTGCCCTCCTCTTACTGAAAGGTCACCTCGACCTCGTTCGTCTTGCACACCTCAAGTCCCATTTTGTCTCGGATGACAGCGTACCGCTTGTACTTGCCAGCGAAACCGGGTGAATTGCGAATCATAAAGCTGCCGGAGGCAACGAGGGGGAAAGAGGGGGTCCCGGATGCGTCTGGCGCTCCGTCCCGAGTGCCCCACCAGAAAGCTGCGTCTCCAGCGACTGTGCCGCTCGCCGTGATCGTCAGCGTTGTACTTCCACCAGGAGGCACCGTCTTCTCAGAAGTTGACAGCGAACACGTCACCCGCGTCCGCTCGAATACCACAGACACCGAGTTGGTCGTGCACAGCGTCTTGCCCGTTGCATCCTTGATCACCGCGTAGCGCACATAGTTGCCGGCTAGGTTGGGATCCGTGTAGTCGATCGGGAAGTTCCCCGTGACCCAGGATCGGTATGTGGGCTGGTCCACCGCGTCGACGGCGCCGTCTTTGGTCCCGTTCCACACCGAGAATGCACCCGCTGGCAACGCATCCTCCGGGGATGCAGAGATATGAAAGAGCGTGCTGCCCGGAAACTTGACGGATGATGGCGCGACGGTCAGCGAACAGGTGATGGGCACGCTACTCTCTTCAAATGAGTAGGCCACGGACTCCCCCCCACCGGGATTGAGCCCCCCCCCGCACGCGATGGCGAAAAGTGAGGACAGAAGGACTGCGTTCAGTATTGGGCGTTTGATCATGTGCAAGCTCCCTGCGTATGAGTTGGATTCGCCACAGAGCTCTGCGGCGAGTTCGACATAAGGAGTGTTTGCAGATTGCATACCAAGGGTGACGCCTCCCAAGCCACCGTGCCTCTCGTTCACCATCTTCGTCGGAGAACCGGCTTTATCCAGCCTTACTGCTGCGCGTTGGACGGCGGCATAATCGTGCCGTAGACATGTCTTAGACATGCCCAAGAAAATGCCCCGCAGACATTGCTCTGACCCTCCACCAGTTTAATGGGCACCCCAAGCCAAGCAGCCACGCGCTGCGGTATGTGAAGGATGTTCATGCAAAAACTGACTCGCAGGACTTATGCGGAAACATTTAGGGCAGAGGCGGTGACGCTGGCGCAGAGCAGCAATGAGGGAGGAGCGGCGGTAGCGGCGAGCCTAGGTGTGGACGTGACAACGCTACGCACTTGGCTACATCGCGCACACGTACCTAGCAGCGATTTTGAGGCGCATACGCCTTCAGAAAAGAAAGAGCTGGCGCAGCTGCAGCGCGAGATTTCGGTGCTCAAGATGAAGCACCATAGGGCGATCTCGTTTAGGAAATTGATCTATTCCGCAATCTCGCCGTCCGGGCTCCTTCTCTGGGAGGAAAAATGGCGACGATGGAGCGTAAGAGGAAGAGTAGCCCCAAGGGCCTCCCGATCGTGCATGTACTATCGACGACCGGCCCGCACAGCCTTCGCGACCTTCAGGCCCCCCCTACGTTCGGGAAAGGTGCTACCTGTGCTGCTGCTCCCCCTAATCCGCCCACAGCCGCTGCAGTTGAATACCCACCGGTGCTCAGTTCTACAGATTGCATGACCCTCACTGCAGAGACAGTCGGCCAAAAATGAAACAGCAAGAATCTCGTTCAGTTGAAGGTCGTCGGGAAGCTGCCACGGAATGATTCTCTTTTCCGTGCCCAGGCGATGCTCAGCTACGCCGGTAGGCATAGCTGGGAGCCCGTGTGCATATGTGTGGTCGCGGCGCAGAATGAGGAGGCAGGGGCACCAAGTAGTGCAGCGCTCCACTTCGAAAGCGGCTGGTGATGAATCGAATGTCGGCGGTTTACAGACCTGCAGCTGTGCTCACGAAGAGACCAGTGATGTAGGCAGTCACCGACAACAAACCACCGTAGCCAAATGGCTCCTAAACGCTTCCTGGTGCGTCGATTG
>ERZ795056.1667-NODE-1667-length-25831-cov-14.700186_pt1 | contig 25831 bp, 22 predicted proteins | sample MGYA00375140_ERZ795056 | MGnify/ENA primary metagenome ERZ795056 (study PRJEB30185, sample SAMN05720227) | activated sludge metagenome | isolation source: Anaerobic digester | place: USA | collected 2015-03-09 ... | reverse complement strand
GGCACGGCGAGGAGACCACCATTGGTTATGAAAAGCGGTACAATCCCTTTCTGGGCTAGCGGCCAAGGCCGGGTGGGAACGAGGGGGGGACTGCGCGGATGCCGGGGCGCCGGAGAGGGTGGCGAGAATCTCCTTGCAAGTTAGCCTAAAAATGGTTAAAATGAGGCGCGAAAATGGGCGCTGCGGACGGTGTTCCACGCCCCAGCGCGGGTCATAACCCAGGAGGTTTAAGTATGGCGGAACCCATCGGACTCGAGCGTGCCAAAATCGTAGTTCGTGAAGATGAGTGCAAAGGCTGCGGCCTCTGCATAGAAGCCTGCCCGGAACAAGTTCTGTTCGTCCACAAACATCTCAATCGTCTCGGTTACCACCCCACCGGCTACAAGGGTGAGGGCTGCACCGGCTGCGGCATCTGTTTCTACCAGTGCCCCGAGCCCGGCGCCATCACCGTCTACAAGAAGGGCTATGTCGGAGAGGAGGTGGTCTGAGATGGCGAAACAGCTGATCAAGGGGAATGAAGCCGTCGTCAAGGGGGCCATCCTGGCCGGCTGCCGGTTTTATTTCGGATATCCGATCACCCCTGCCTCCGAGGTGGCCGAAGCGGCTGCCTACTATCTGCCCAAGGTCGGGGGGACCTTCATCCAGGCTGAAAGCGAAGTGGCGGCGATCAACATGGTTTACGGTGCTGCCTCGGCCGATGTGCGCGCCATGACCGCCTCCTCCTCGCCCGGCATCAGCCTGAAGATGGAGGGGCTCTCCTACTGCGCGGGCGCCGAGCTGCCCTTTGTGCTGGTCGATATCATGCGCGCCGGCCCCGGACTGGGCAATATCGCCCCGGAACAGGGGGATTACAACCAGATCATCAAGGGCGGTGGCCATGGCAATTATAAAGTGGTCTGCCTGGCGCCCAACAGCGCCCAGGAGATGTGCGATCTCACCATGCTCGCCTTCGACCTGGCCGACAAGTACCGCATCCCGGCCGTCCTCCTCGCCGACGGCTTTATCGGACAGATGGAGGAGCCGGTGGAGTTTCCGCCCGCGCGCACCTCGCTGCCGGACAAGCCCTGGGCTATCCACAGCGATGCGGACGACGAAAAGCGTCTCATCACCTCCATCAACCTCGAACCCGAACTGCTCGAAAAGCACAACCTCCACCTGCAGGAAAAGTACGCCGAGATCACCCGCAACGAGATCCGCTTCGAGGATTATCAGACCGCGGATGCCGAGCTGGTCATCATCGCCTATGGCGTGGTCTCCCGCATCGTTCAGACTACTATCGATGATATGCGCGCCGCAGGCCGGAAGGTGGGCATGATGCGTCCCATCTCGCTCTGGCCCTTCCCGAGCGCCCACATCGTCGAACTGGGCGATCAGGTCAAACAATTCCTGGTGGTTGAACTCTCCGATGGACAGATGGTGGATGACGTGCGCCTGGCCCTCAACGGCAAGCGGCCGGTGCACCTCCACAACCGGATGGGGGGGATGGTCCCCTCGCCGGAAGAGGTCCAGGAGCGGGCCCTGAAAATTCTGGAGGGTTGAGCGATGGCTGAAAAAGTTCTGGCAAAAGCGGAGAGTTTTTTCGATATCTACGACCGCAATCCCAGCCCGAGCAAGGATGTGACCCATTACTGCCCGGGCTGTGGTCACGGTGTGCTGCACAAGCTGATCGCCGAGGCGATCGATGATTTCGGCATTCGCGAACGTACCGTCCTCTTCAGTCCGGTGGGCTGCAGCGTCTTCGCCTACTACTATTTCCGCACCGGCAATATCCAGTGCGCCCACGGCCGCGCGCCCGCGGCGGCGACCGGCTTCAAGCGCACCCATCCCGAGAGCATCGTTATCAGTTATCAGGGTGACGGCGATCTGGCAGCCATCGGCACGGCCGAGATCATCCAGGCGGCCAACCGCGGCGAGAATTTCACGGTCTTTTTCGTCAACAACGCCATTTACGGCATGACCGGCGGGCAGCTCGCCCCGACCACCCTGGTCGGGCAAAAGACCACCACTTCGCCCTACGGCCGCAATCCGGCCAATGAGGGCTATCCGATCAAGGTGGCCGAGATGATCTCCACCCTCGACGCCCCGGTCTATGTCGAGCGGGTGGCGATCACCGACGCCAAGAATACGGCCCGGGTGCGCCGCGCTGTGCGCAAGGGGCTGCAGAACCAGATCGACAACAAGGGTTTTTCCCTGATCGAGGTGCTCTCAGTCTGCCCCTCGAACTGGAAGATGGACCCGATCCAGTCCAAGCAGTGGCTGAGCGACAACATGATCCAGCAGTTCCCGCTCGGGATCTTCCGCGACCGCACCGGGGAGGTCCCGGCGGCGGAGAACAAGCGCCACATCTTTCATGTGGACGGCCTGCGCGAGGCCCTCGAGCTTCCCGTCGAGACGGAGAGTACGATCAAGGTGGCCGCGCCGGCCCCCGAGTTTCAGGATCCCCGCATCAAGCTGGCGGGATTCGGCGGCCAGGGCGTGCTCATGCTCGGCCTCATGCTGGCCGAAGCGGGCATGCACGCCGGCTACCACGTCTCCTGGATCCCCAGCTACGGCCCGGAGATGCGCGGCGGCACCGCCAACTGCCATGTCAACCTTTCCCACCGGCGCATCGGTTCGCCGACGGTGTCGCGGCCGACCCTGCTGGTGGCGATGAATCTGCCCTCGCTCGAGCGTTTCGAGAACGAGGTGGTGCCGGGCGGGCTGATCATCTACGACACCGCCATGGTCACCCGGGCGCCCAAACGCACCGACGTCAAGGCGCTGGGCATTCCGGCTTCGACCATCGCGGACGAACTCGGCAACACCCGCGGCGCCAATATGGTCATCCTGGGGGCCTATATTGGCTATACCTCGATTCTGCCCAAGGAGGCCATTTTCGCCGCCATGCCCTCGCTGATCAAACGGAAGAACCTCATTCCGCTCAACGAGCAGGCGGTCGAAAAGGGGATGGAATTTGTGCGCAACCTGCGGGGTTAGGACAAGGGCGTGACCATTTCGCAGTCCAATCCCGGCCATCCGTCCCTCAAACAGCGCATATTCAGCGATTTGCTGCCGTTCGTGGCCAAACCCGGCCGCTACATCGGCAATGAATTCAACATGATCCGCAAGGACCCGGCGGCGGCGGAGGTCCGCGTCGCCCTGGTCTTTCCGGATGTTTACGAGGTCGGCATGTCCTACCTGGGCTATCCGATCCTCTACCACATTCTCAATCAGCAGCCACACATCTATGCCGAGCGCGTCTTTGCGCCCTGGCTGGACATGGCTGCACAGATGCGGGAAAAGGGAGTGGAGCTTTTTTCACTCGAGACCTTTTCACCGCTGCGGGATTTTGATCTCATCGGTTTTACGCTCCAGTATGAGCTCAATTATACAACGATCCTCGATCTCATCGATCTGGCCGGCCTGCCCCTGCTGGCAGCCGACCGGCAGGAGGGGCCCCTCATCGTGGGCGGCGGCCCCTCGGTTTTCAATCCCGAACCCGTCGCCGAGTTTTTCGACCTCCTGGTCATCGGCGATGGCGAGGAGGTCCTGCTCGAGCTCACGGCAGCCGTGGCCAGGGCCCGGCGCGAGGGTCAATCACGGGGGGCACTCCTGCGCGCCTGCGCGCAGATTCCCGGGGTATACATTCCGCAGCTCTACCATCCGCACCTGAACAATGCCGGCGCTTTTGCCGGACTGGAAACCCTGCAGACGGAGGCGCCGGCGCGCATCCGCAGCCGCATCGTCTCCGGACTCGATCGCAGCCACTATTCACACCGGCCGCTGGTGCCGGTCATCGCCACCACCCATGATCGCGTCTCCCTGGAGATCGCCCGCGGCTGTTCGCGCGGCTGTCGCTTTTGCAACGCCGGCATGATCTACCGTCCGGTCCGGCAGCGCAGTGTCGACGATCTGGTCGAGCAGGCGGTCGAGAGCATCCGCAATACCGGCTATGATGAGGTTTCACTGGTTTCGCTCTCGACCTCGGATTATGAGGAACTGGGGCCGCTCATGGAGAGGCTTCAGGCCGGGCTCGGGGAGAGGATGGTCAATATCTCCTTCCCCTCGCTGCGCCCGGAGAAATTCACCCCCGAGGTGGCCCGTTTTGCCAGGGGGGTGCGCAAGTCGGGTTTGACCCTCGCCCCCGAGGCGGGGAGCGAACGGCTGCGCGAGGTTATCAACAAAACCACCACCTCTGACGATCTGCTCCGGGCCGTCGATCTGGCCTTCCGCGAAGGCTGGAAGGTAGTCAAGCTCTATTTCATGATCGGCCAGCCGACCGAAGAGGATGAAGACCTGCAGGGGATGGCCGATCTCATCAGGCAGGTCGTCGCCCTGGCACGGCGGCGAAGCGGCATCCGCATCAATGTTTCGGTCTCGCCCTTCGTCCCCAAGCCGGGCACGCCCTTTCAGTGGGTCGCCCAGGACAGCCCCGAGGAGACCCGGCGCAAGCTCGCCTTTCTGCGCGACCGCGTTCGCGACAAGCTGGTCAAGCTGAGCTGGCGGGACGCCGAGGTGGCCCAGATCGAGGGGGTGCTCGCTCGCGGCGACCGCCGGCTCGGGCGGGTCATCCTGCGCGCCTGGCAGTCCGGCGCCACCCTGGAGGGATGGTCGGAGAATTTTCATCACGAAACCTGGCTGCGCGCTCTCGCTGAAGAGGGGCTGCAGCCGGAACAGTTCACCGGGGGCTATCCCCTCGACGCGCCCCTGCCCTGGGAGCATATCGACAAGGGAGTGACCGCCAGATTTTTGCAGGATGAGTACCGCCGCGCACTTGGGCAGGAGGTGACGCCCGACTGCCGCGACGGCCAGTGCAACCGCTGTGGCCTCATGGCCCAGCCCGTTTGCCAGGAGATTCTGCGGGGGAGCAAGAATATCCGCTCCGGCAGCGGCCGCCAGGAGTCGGCTGGGCCGGCGACGGCCGGGCCGGAAGAGGCCGGAACGCCGCCTGATCCAGGGCGGGAGGCCGGTGCGGTCGCCCACCCCCCTGCGCAGAACACTGAGGAGGGGCGCTGGGTGCGGCTGCATTATCAGCGAGGGGAGGAGGTGCGCTGGATTTCGCACCTCGATTTCATTCATGTTTTCGAACGGGCGCTGCGCCGGGCTGACTGGCCCCTGGTCTACAGTGAGGGGTTCAATCCGCACCCCCGCATCGCCTACGGACCGCCGCTGCCCACGGGGCAGATCAGCCGGGCCGAGTATCTCGATCTGATGGTCAGGGGGAATGAGACCGGCGCGCATGTCGCCGCCCTGGCGGCCCAGCTGCCGGCCGGGATCCTCATCCGGGAGGCCCGGCTGCTGCCGGCCAAACCGCGGGCCCTGGCTGATGAGATCGTTCGCTCCGTGTGTCGGGTGACCTGGCCCACCATGGCGGAACCTGAAGATTTAAAAGCGCGCATCGAAGCCCTTATGGGGAGCAGCGAGGCCTGGGTGACGCGCAGAAAAGAGAAAGAGCCCCCCCGCCGCATCGACGTCCGCCCCTTCATCGGCGGCCTGACCCGGCAGGAGGGCGCACTGCAGATCGTAAGCCATATCGTTCACGGCAAGACCGTGCGTATGGAAGAAATTATTCGCCTGCTCTTCCCCGACGAGCCCGGCCGCGCGCAGCTGGCCACCATCGAACGGGAGCACCTCTGGATGGAAAAGGAGGGGAGGCTCATCACTCCCCTCGAGGCGGTGGAGGGCGGCATCAGAGTGTAAAGAAATGAGGCATCATGAAAAAAGACATTATCATCAACATCTCCATCGGCGAGTCGCGCGTCGCGATCCTTGAAGACGGGCGGCTGGCGGAGCTCTATCTCGAAAAACCCGAAAATGAACGCATGGTCGGCGACATCTATTACGGCAAGGTCGCCAAGGTGATCAAGGGGATGCAGGCCGCCTTTATCGACATCGGCCTCAACCAGGACGCCTTTCTCCATTTTTCCGACGTCAGCGAGAATCTCGCCTCCTTCAACCAGATTTTCCCGAAGGAGGCTCCTGCCCCCACGCGGGGCGGCGGTAATAACAGTAATAACAGCAATAGCGGCCAGCGCCAGCACCATCACGGCCGCGATTATAACGAACCGCAGCTGCGCACCGGCCAGCCCATCCTGGTGCAGGTAACCAAGGAGCCGATCTCGAACAAGGGGGCGCGCGTCACCACCGAAATTTCCCTGCCCGGGCGTTTTCTGGTGCTTATCCCCTACGACGACATGATCGGGGTTTCGCGCAAGATCACCAACCGCCGCGAGCGCGCCCGCCTCAAACAGCTCGGCCGCGCCATCAAACCGCAGGGCTTCGGCCTGGTCATCCGCACCGTCTCCGAGGGCAAGGATGAGGAGATGCTGCGCGCCGATCTCGAAGACCTGGTCAAAATGTGGGAGAGCCTGGTCGCCAAGGTGCAGAAGAATCCGCCTCCCGCCCTGGTCCACAAGGACATGGATGTCCTCTCCAGCGTCATCCGCGATCTCTTCACCAACGACGTCACGCGTCTGGTCGTTGACAACAAAAAGATGCACAAGCAGATCGTCAAGTATCTGCACGACGTCGCCGAATCCCTGGTCCAGCGCACCGAGTTATATACCGGCCGCGTGCCCATCTTCGACAAGTACGGCATCGAGGCCGAGATCACCCGCAGCCTCTCGCGCAAGGTCTGGCTCAAGAGCGGCGGCTATATCTTTTTCGATCACACCGAAGCCCTCGCCGCCATCGATGTCAACAGCGGCCGCTACATCGGCAAGAAGGACCACGACGCCAACAGCCTCAAGATCAACCTCGAGGCGGCGCGCGAGATCGCCCGCCAGCTGCGCCTGCGCGACATCGGCGGCATCATCATCATCGATTTCATTGACATGGTCGATGCCAAGAACCGCAAAAAGCTGGAAGATGAGTTCATGCGCGAGCTGGAGACCGACCGGGCCCAGGTCAACATGGCCCCGATTTCGCAGTTCGGCATCATCGAGATGACGCGCGAGCGCATCCGCCCGGCCCTGCTCTTCACCCTCAGCGATCCCTGTCCGGCCTGCCTCGGCACCGGCCGCGTCCTCTCCAAGACCACCACCATGGCGCGCATCGAGCGCTGGATCCAGCGCTACCGCGCCGAGAAGGGCGAGCACAGCCTGCAGCTGGTGGTCAATCCCGAGCTGGCCAACTATCTCTCCTCCGGCTACCGCAGCCAGGTCCTGCGCCTCTCCTGGAAGTACTGGACGCGCATCAAGCTGCTCGCCGACGAGAATGTGGCCATGGATGAGTTCCGCTTCCTGAGCAAGGACGGCCAGGAGGATCTCACCAACAAGTATTTCAGCTGATCCGGAGCAGCCGGAGAGCAGTACGGTGCGGAGGGATTCAGGTGCGCAGCGCCTGGTCTCAGGCGGGAACCAGTTTTTTGGGGGGTGTCCGGCGCCGGTGGGAGCCAGATTTCCGGGGGTACCCTGGTTTTTGCATTATCAGCTTGACATTTGTCAGAAATATGCCTATATTTAATGCCATTGCTGAAAAGCCAAATTTAAACAGTACGGAGAATTTTCATGTACGCGATTGTCGATATTGCCGGCGCTCAGTTCAAGGTTGCGCAGAACGATCAGATCAACGCCCCCAGGCTGGCCGGCGAGGCCGGTTCCACCGTCGAATTCGAAAAGATCATCCTGCTGAGCGGCGACAGCGGTGACGTCAAGGTCGGCAAGCCCTACGTCGAGGGCGCCAAGGTTCAGGCGACCATCGTCGGCCACGGCCAGGATAAAAAGGTCACCATCTTCAAGAAAATCAAAAGCGAAGGCTACACCCTCTTCAAGGGCCACCGCCAGCAGCACACCACTTTGAAAATTGATGCAATTATCGGTTAGATAGCGGGCCGCCGCCCGCTCTTTTCAGGAGGATTTTCATATGGCGCATAAAAAAGGCGTTGGCTCTTCGCGCAACGGCCGCGACAGCAACCCGCAGATGCTCGGCGTCAAGAGGTTTGACGGCCAGGTGGTCCCGGCTGGAAGCATTCTCGTGCGCCAGCGCGGCACCCGCATTCATCCCGGCCTCAATGTGGGCATCGGTTCGGACGATACCCTTTTCGCTCTCAAAACGGGCAAGGTCAAATTCACCACCCACGGCAAAAGCAAAAAGATGGTCAATATCATCCTTTAGCTCCGGCCGGGTTTGCAGCATTTTGAGCGCGATGAAAGTCGCGCTTTTTTTTTATATCTAACGAAGCGGGGGGGAGGCTTCCAGGATAATAGGAGGTGAATGATGAAAATGGTTCTGCGATGGGGGATTATTCCGGCGTTTCTCTTCTCCTTACTGGCCTGCCACGTTCCCGCCCTGGCGCAGACGCCCAGGCTCTGCATCAACGAGTATCTCGCGTCCAACTCAAAACTCAACGCCGACCCCGATTTCAATGAGTATGGCGACTGGATCGAGCTCTACAACCCAGGGGACGTCGCCGTCCCGCTCGTCGGCTGGTATCTGACCGATAACCTCTCCCGGCCCGACAAGTGGCGGATCACCGCCAACGTCTCCATCCCTGCCAGGGGCTGGCTGGTCATCTGGGCCGATGACCGCAACACCGGCCTGCACGCCAATTACAAGCTCTCCGCGGACGGCGAGGAGATCGGACTTTACGATTATGCCCTCAAGCCGGTCGATACCATCAGCTTCGGCCCCCAGACCACCAACGTCTCCTGCGGCCGCTATCCCGACGGCGCCGGCGAGTGGCGCTATTTCAGCACCCCCACCCCGGGTGCGGCCAACTGGAACCAGCCCTTCGAGGGTGTCGTCTCCGACCCCCTTTTCTCCATGCCCGGCGGTTTTTACAGCGCCCCCCAGACCATCGTCCTCTCCTGCAGGGATGGCGACGCGTCCATCCATTACACCCTCGACGGCTCCGTGCCCACCGAAGGCTCCGCCGCCTATCTCCAGCCCATCGTCATCGACCGCACCACCGTCCTGCGCGCCCGGGCCTTCCGCGCCGGCAGCCTGCCCAGTCGGGTGATCACCAATACCTGTTTTATCGGCGAATCCGCCACCCTGCCGGTGGTCTCCCTCTCGACCAATCCGGAGAACCTGTGGGATGACCGGATTGGCATCTATGTGGTCGGCACCAACGGCGTCACCGGCTACTGCATGAGCACCCCCTGTAACTGGAACCAGGACTGGGAGCGGCCCGCCACCCTGGAGTATTACGATGAGGCGGGCCAGCAGCAGTTCCGCCTCGATGCCGGCATCAAGATCGGCGGCGGCTGCACCCGCAAGTACCCCCAGAAGCCCCTGGCGGTCTATGCCCGCAGCGTCTACGGCAGCAGCAAGATCTATTATCCCCTCTTCGACGACCGCGGCGCCGAGGTCTACAACAATCTCGTCCTCTCCAACGGCGGCCAGGACTGGTACCGCACCTTTTTCCGCGACGGCATGATGCAGAACCTCGTCAAGGGCCGTATGGATATCGACTGGGTCGCCTACCGGCCGGCCCTGCTCTTCATCAACGGCGAATACTGGGGCATCCACTCCCTGCGCGAAAAGCACAACGAGCACTATCTGGAGGCGACGCACGGCATCGACCCCGACCGGGTCGACATCCTGTCCGACAACGCCTCCGTGCACGAGGGATCGAACACCCTCTACAAGCAGCTGATCGAGTACGTCGGTTCCCGGGACCTGGCGGTCAGGGAGCATTTTGACTATGTCAGCAGCCAGATCGACGTCGACGAGTATATCAACTACCTCATCGCCGAGATCTATTTCGCCAACATCGACTGGCCGGCCGGCAACATCAAGTACTGGCGTGCCTGGGGCGAGGGCAACCGCTGGCGCTGGATCCTCTTCGACACCGACCTGGGTTTCGGGGCCCACTCGGACGGGCAGTATGACGACAATTTCCTCGCTGCGGTCACTTCGCCGGTTGCTACCAGCTATGCCAATCCCCCCTGGTCAACCCTGCTGATCCGCAAGATGCTCGAGAACGAGGGCTTCCGCGACCGCTTCATACAGCGCTTCGCCGGCCACATTCAGACCACCTTTGCGCCGGAGAGGGTGGTCCACAAAATCGACAGCCTCCAGGCCCTGATTGCGCCCGAGATTCCGCGCCACAAGCAGAGATGGCCGGATGCCTTCAACCACGGCGCCACCTGGGAAGGCCAGGTCGAGACCATGCGTACTTTTGCGCGCAAGCGTCCGGAGCACATGATGGCCCACATCGCCGCCAGGTTCGCCCTCAGCGGCACCGCCGCGCTCTCGGTGCGCTCCAACGAGCCCGCCTGGGGGCGGGTGGAGATCGAGGGGGTGGCCATGCCCGACAGCCTCACCCTGCTCTATTTCAGGGGGATCCCCTTCACCTGCACGGCGCGGCCGGCGCCAGGCTACCGCTTCGCCGGCTGGCACGGCCTCTCCGCGTCGGGCGAAAAGAGCATCCGGCTCACCCTGACCGATCCCGGCCGGCTGATCGCGATTTTTACCCCGGAAGCGGTGGCAGTCGAGGAGGAGGGGGGCGGAGCGCCCGCGCATTTTTCCCTGCTGCAAAACTATCCCAATCCCTTCAATCCGGTGACGACGATTTCGTTCGACCTCGCCCGGCCGGAGCTGGTGACGCTTAAAATCTACGATCTGCGCGGATCCGAGATGGCTACCCTGCTTCACCAACGGCTGGAGCCGGGACGCCACAGCGCCCGGTTCGATGCCTCCGCTCTCGCCAACGGGGTCTATTTTTACCGCCTGGAGGCCGGCTCCTTCCGGCAGGTGCGCAAGATGGTGCTGGCCAAATAAGGGGGCGGGAAGAGGGCGAAGGCCGGTTGTCAGCGGAGAGGCGCGGCGGCATCTATACAAAAAGTATGCCATTCTTTCGAAATAGGACTTGACTCTTTAGGCCATTTGCCCTATATTAATTGCAGTACGGATGGGCGCAGGGGCGCCCGGAGGCGCGGCTGCGGGAGTGCGGCCGCCCGGGGCCTCCGGCGGGAGCAGTCGGGTTCGTCCGCCGGGTCTGGAGGAGGCACAGCGTTCAAATCCCTTTCGACGCTCCATCACTCGTGATACACTCGGGGCTTCGCGGAAGGGTATTTTTTTGATGGAAATGAAGGGTCGCTCATGAAGGTAACCACCGCCGAGGTCGAGCGTATCGCCGGCCTGGCCAAGCTGGCTTTTTCGCAGGCGGAGAAGGAACAGTTCACCGCCGAGTTCAACCGCATGCTCGACTATGTCGGCAAGCTCGATGAACTCGATCTGGAGGGAGTGGAGCCGGCGACCCATCCCCTGCATTCGGACGCCCCGCTGCGTGAGGATGTGGTCACCCCCTCGCTCAGCCGCGAGGAGGCCCTGGGCAACGCCCCGGCCGCCCACGACGGATTTTTCAGCGTCCCCAAGGTGATCGGCGGGGAGGAGGGGTGATGAGCGGCGCCAAGGCGGTTATCATCCCGGCGCGTTACGCCTCCTCCCGTTTCCCGGGCAAGCCTCTGGCTTTGATCGCGGGACGGCCGATGATCCAGTGGGTCTATGAGCGGGCGGCCAGGGCAAAGGGATTCGACCACCTCATCGTCGCCACCGACGACGCGCGCATATTCGATGCGGTCACCGCTTTTGGCGGCCGCGCGGTCATGACCCCCGGCGATCTTGCCTCGGGCACCGACCGCGTCGCCTGGGTTGCCCGGGATCTCGACGTCGAGGTGGTGGTCAACCTGCAAGGCGACGAGCCCCTCATCGAACCCGCGGCCCTCGAGCTGGTCGCCGCAACCCTGCTCTCGGATGATGAGGCCGTGATGGCGACCCTGGCGCGAAAGGTTCACGACGGCGAAGAGCTGATCGGCCACGATACCGCCCGCGTCGTGCTCGACCGCGACCGGCGCGCCCTCTATTTCAGCCGCGCCGCCATACCCTTCGTCCGCGACGTGTCAGAGGTGCGGGAGTGGCCGGCCCTCTTCCCTTTTTACGACCAGATTGGCATCTATGCCTATCGCAAGGATTTTCTGCTCGGCTACGGGGCGCTGCCGGCCTCGCTGCTTGAGCAGGCGGAGAAACTGGAACAGCTTCGCGCCCTCGAGAACGGGCACATCATAAAGGTGGGACTGTGCGATTTCAGGCCGGTCTGCGTCGATCTGCCTGAACACATCGCTGCAGTCGAACGCCGGATCAGGGAGCTTGCAGATGCTCAGTAAGGGACATACCAAGTACATCTTTTTCACCGGCGGGGTGGTCTCCAGCCTTGGCAAGGGGATCTCCGCGGCCTCGATCGGGCGCCTGCTCAAGGCGCGCGGCTACAGCGTCACCATCATCAAGCTCGATCCCTATCTCAATGTCGATCCCGGCACGCTTTCGCCCTTTCAGCACGGCGAGGTCTATGTGACCGACGACGGCGCCGAGACCGATCTCGACCTCGGACATTACGAACGCTTCATTCACACCAGCATGACCCGGCGCAACAACACCACCACCGGCCAGATCTATTACACCGTCATCAGCCGGGAGCGGCGCGGGGATTATCTCGGCAAGACCGTGCAGGTGATCCCCCACATCACCGACGAGATCAAACGGCGCATCCTCGCCGCCGGCGAGGGCGAGATGCCCTACGACGTCGTCCTTATCGAGGTCGGCGGAACCGTAGGCGACATCGAGGGCCAACCCTTCCTCGAGGCCATCCGCCAGTTCACCCTCGAGCAGGGTCACCAGAATGTCATGAACGTGCATCTCACCCTGGTGCCCTACATCCGCGCCTCGGGGGAGATCAAGACCAAACCGACCCAGCATTCGGTGATGAAGCTGCGCGAGATCGGCCTCCAGCCCGACATGCTCCTCTGCCGCACCGAGGTGCCCATCCCCGCGGAGGCGCGGGAGAAGATCGCTCTCTTTTGCTCCCTGCCGGTCGAGATGGTCTTCGAGGCGCGCGACTGCGATACCATCTACGAACTGCCCCTGCTCTTCGAGCAGGACGGGGTCGGCGACCGCGTGGTGGCGCGCCTCGGCCTCGAGCCCTGCGAGCCTGACCTCACCGGCTGGAAAAACTTTGTCCGCCGCGCCAAGGATCCGGCCGGTTATGTGCGCATCGCCATCTGCGGCAAGTACACCAACCTCAAGGATTCCTACAAGAGCATCATCGAGGCCTTCATTCACGCCGGGGTCGAGAATGATGCCCGTGTTGAGCTCAAATGGCTCGAATCCGAGGAGATCGAGGCCAAGGGGGCGGCCAGATTTTTTGATGATGTTTCCGGCCTGCTTGTGCCCGGTGGGTTCGGCGAGCGCGGCATCGAGGGCAAGATCGCGGCCGTGCGCCATGCCCGCGAGCAGGGCATCCCCTTCTTCGGCATCTGCCTGGGGATGCAGTGCGCCGTGATCGAGTTCAGCCGCAACATCTGCGGGCTGAAGGGCGCCAACAGCACCGAATTCGATCCCCAGTCCCCCCATCCGGTCATCGACCTGATGGAGACCCAGATCAAGGTTGAGGAGAAGGGCGGGACCATGCGCCTGGGGGCCTACCGCTGCGAGGTCGAGCCCGACACCCACACCTTCAAGGCCTACCGCAGCGGGGAGATCAGCGAGCGCCACCGCCACCGCTACGAGGTCAACAACAGCTATCTGGAGAGGCTGACCGGGGAGGGGCTGATTGTCGCCGGCCGCAATCCGGAGAGCGGTCTGGTCGAGATCATCGAACTGGCGGGTCACCCCTGGTTTGTCGGGGTGCAGTTCCACCCCGAACTCAAGAGCCGGGTGCTCGCCGCCCATCCCCTTTTCCGGGAGTTTGTCGCGGCCGCCCTCGCCTACAAACTGGACATGAAATCTTCTGAAGAGAAGGACATCCTCCATGAAGACCATTAAGGTGGGTTCGATCTCTATCGGCCCCAACGAGCCGCTGGCGCTCATCGCCGGTCCCTGTGTGATCGAGAGCGAATCCCTGGTGCTGCGCACGGCCGAGGCGGTGCAAAAGATCGCCTCCCGGCTCGGCATGCCCTATATCCTGAAATCCTCCTATACCAAGGACAACCGCTCCTCGGCGACCAGCTTTCAGGGCTTCGGCCTGGACGAGGGGCTGCGTATCCTCGAAAAGGCGCGCCTCGAGCTGGGGGTTCCGGTGCTCTCGGACGTCCACAACGAGCATGAGGCGCTTATCGCCGGCGGGGTCCTCGACGTCATCCAGATCCCGGCCTATCTTTCCATGCAGACCTCGCTGGCCCTTGCCGCGGCGCGCACCGGCCGGGCGATCAACGTCAAGAAGGGGCAGTTCCTCGATCCCGTCGACATGAAGAATGTCATCGCCAAGATCGAGGGCGAGGGCAACGAGAACATCATGATTACCGAGCGCGGCACCTTTTTCGGTTATCACAATCTGGTCATCGACTATCGCAGCCTGCCCATCATGCGCAGTTTCGGCTATCCGGTGGTCATCGATCCGACCCATGCCATCCGCGTCTACGGCATCTCCTCGAGCGATCCGGCCGGGGGTAATCCCCAGTATGTGCCGGCCCTGACGCGCGCGGCCCTGGCGGCCGGCTGCGAGGTGCTTTTCGTCGAGACCCATCCCAACTGCTCCGAGGCCCTTTGCGATGCGGCGAGCATGTGGCCCCTCGACCGGCTCGAAAACCTGCTCATTCAGGCGAAGAGGATCGACGATCTTCGCCGCGAGCTGGAGGTCCGCCATCCGGCCTGAGGATGAAAATATCGATCCGGTCGCCACGGCCAGGGAGGTGCTGCGCATCGAGAGCGAGGCGGTGGCCGCACTGGCGCCGCGAGTGGGTGAGGCCTTCGCCCGGGCGGTCGAGCTGATCCTGGCCTGCAAGGGGAGGGTGATCATCACCGGCCTGGGCAAGTCGGGGATCGTCGGTAAAAAGATCGCCGCCACCCTCACCTCCACCGGCACCTCGGCCTATTTTCTCCATCCGGTTGAGGCGGTTCACGGCGACCTTGGCATGGTCTTGAAGAATGATGTCGTGATCTGCATTTCCAAGAGCGGCAATACCGACGAAATCACCAAGCTTTTTCCGGTGCTCAAGCAGATCGGGGTGCCAGTCATCACCATGACCGGCAATCTGCGTTCGGCTCTGGCCCAGCGCAGCGATGTCGTCCTCGATGTCGGGGTCGCTGAGGAGGCCTGCCCCCTCGACCTGGCCCCCACGGCCAGCACGACCGCGACCATGGCGATGGGTGATGCCCTGGCGGTGGCCCTGCTCAAGAAGCGGCAGTTCTGTTCCGAGGATTTCGCCTTTCTCCATCCCGGCGGCTCGCTCGGCAAGAGGCTGCTCAAGGTTTCGGAGCTGATGTTCGGCGGGGAGCACATCCCGGCCGTTCCCCCGGAGGCGACCCTGCGCGAGGTGATTTTCGAAATCACGCGCAAGCGCTTCGGCTGCACCTGTGTGGTGGAGCCCTCCGGCCGGCTGGCGGGACTGATCACCGACGGCGACCTGCGCCGCACCATGCAGGACCACGAGAATCCAGGCGCACTGCACGCCGCTGAGATCATGAATCCTGCGCCCAAGACCATCGGCCCCGAGAGCCGCGCCCTCCAGGCCCTGCAGGTGATGAAGCATTTCAATATCATGCAGCTGGTGGTCACCGACGGGGAGGCGCATCCGGTCGGCATGCTCCATCTCCATGACCTGCTTGACGCCGGGATCGGATCCTGATGGCCCCGCTCGCGAAAAGGATCAAAAACGATCTCATCTACGGACTGGTAGTTGGCCTCATCGCCCTGCTGCGCCTTTTGCCGCGCGGCAGCGCAGCGGCCCTGATGCGCGGCCTGGCTGGAGCGGGATTCCGCCTGGCGCGCAAGGAGCGGGAAAAGACCATCCGCCATCTCACCTTGGCCTATGGCTCCGAAAAGAGCCCCGCGCAGATCGAGGCCCTGGCCGGGGCGGTCTGGAGCCATTTTGGCGTGATGGCTGTCGACGCCATCCGGCTGCCGCGCATCCTCGCCGCCGGCATCAACACCCTCGTCGAGGCGCAGGGGGTGGAGAGGCTGCGCTCGGCTTTAGGACGGGGCCGGGGCGTTATCGTCCTGACCGGCCACTTTGGCAACTGGGAACTTTTCGGGGCCTGGGTGGCGCAGAACGGCTTCCCGGTCAAGGTGGTGGGCACCTCCGCCTATGATCCGCGCCTGGACCGGATCATCGTCGGCCTGCGCAATGCGGCCGGCTATACCAACATCGCCCGCGGCAAGGGGACGCGCGAGATCATCCGCACCCTGCGCGACAACGAGGTGCTGGGCATGCTCATCGACCAGGATACCCGCGTGGACGGTGTTTTTGTCAACTTTTTCGGCCGTGCGGCGCATACCGCCGTCGGCCCGGTGATCCTGGCACAAAAAATGGGCTGCGCCTTGCTGCCGGCCTTTATCCACCTCAAGGAGGACGGCCGCTACCTGATCGAATTCGACGAGGAGATCACTCTTACTACCACAGGCGATGCGGCCCAGGACCAGGTGGTGAACACCCAGAAAATTTCTGATGCCTATGAGCGCGCCATCCGCCGCCATCCCGAACAGTGGGTCTGGATGCATGAACGCTGGAAAAAGCAGCCCGGTGAGGGCGCCTGAGATGATCCTGCGCACGCCACGTCTCTTCTGCTGCCGGCGCCGGCCGGGCCTGGCTTTGCTTGTGGCCCTCGCGCTGCTCGCTGCCGCTCCCGCCTGCCAGAAGCACAAGCCCGATGCTCCGGTTGAGGAGCAGCAGGAGGAGCAGCCGGACCAGGAGGGATGGAACTCGACCGTCCACGCCACCAAGAATGGCCGCCCCGAAGCGATCGTGACCTATGGCCACATGAAGCGCTTCAACAACCGTAAAAAGGTCTATTTTGATGAAGGGGTGAAGGTCGATTTCTACGATCCCGAAGGGCGCATGCGTTCCCGCCTCGAGGCCGAGAACGGCGAGATGAACGAATCCACCAACGACATTATGGCCCGCGGCAGCGTGGTCGTGGTCTCGGATACGGGCATCACGGTTTTTTCCGAGAGCCTAGGCTACCGCCAGGCCACCGGCAAAATCTACTCGGATGTCGATGTGGTGCTGATCAGCGACAAGGGCGACACCCTGTATGGCAGGGGCTTCGAGTCGGACACCCGCATGCGCAACTGGCGAATCAGGGCGCTTTCCGGGGCGAGCCACGCGCGCATCGATCTCTCGGGCGAGCGTTTCAAACGGCGGCCTTCCTTCAAGCCCGATTCGAGCGCCGTACGGCCGGGCGATTCGACGGGAGTGAGGCGATGAAGCAGGCGGTGCGGCTGTTTTGCGCGGCTTGCTGCCTGCTGCCGGCCCTGCGGCTGCAGGGCCAGAGCAACACCCTCCAGCTCGTCCACGCCGATTCGGCGCGCGGTTTTATCGAGAACGGCCGCGTGGTGCGCGAGCTGATGGGCTCCGTGGAGTTCATGCAGGACTCGAGCCGCATGTTCTGCGACCGCGCCCTGCAGTATCCTGAAGAAAAGCTGGCCCTGTTCAGCGGCAGGGTCAGGATCATCACACCGCCGCGCGAGCTGCAGGCCGAGCAGATCTACCATTATGAGGTGCGCCGCGAGCAGATCGCCAGCGGCCGGGCGCGCCTGATCACCCCCCGGCAGCTGCTCACCGCAGATGCCCTCCACTACTTCGAAAAGGAGGAGCGGGCTCTGGCCGAGGGGCATGCCGTGATCTCGGATTCGTCGGAACGGGCCTACCTCTCGGGCGCACGCATCGAGTACCTCCGCCTCAAGGGCTATGCCCGCGTCGACGGCGATCCCCTCTTCGTCCGCCATGATTCGAGCGGGACGGACAGCATGACCGTGCGCAGCCGGCTCATGGAGATGTTCGAGGACGGAGAGCGCATCCTGGCGCGCGAAGAGGTGACCATCACGCAGGGGGAGGTCTCGGCCCGCTGCGGCGAGATGACCTTTATGCGCAACGGGGAAAAAGTGCTGCTCACGCTCCAGCCGGAGGCCAGACGCGCTGCTGATTTTCTGCGCGGATCCGAGATCGATCTCTATCTCGACCAGCGGGTCCTGACGGGCATCGGCATTCGCGGCAGCGCGGCGGTGGTGACCCGGGTCGACACCCTGGCCAGCCCCAAGCCCAGGTATGACCTGATCAGCGGCGAAGAGATCTATGTCGGGATCAAAAAGAACAGCATCGACTCCGTCCACGTCCAGGGGCGGGCGACGAGCTATTATCATCTTTTCGACGATAGAAACTATCAGGGTTTCAACAAGGTGCTGGGCGACGAGCTCATGATGAGCTTTGAGGAGGAAAAGGTTGAATGGGTCGGGGTCAAGAGCGCTCCGGCCGCCTCCAATGGCATCTTTTATCCCGCAGGGCAGGAGCGGCCACTCCTCAAGGAGTTGGAGCCCCTGCTTCAGCCCTTCGGACTGCAGCCGGAATCGCCGGAATAAACAGAGAGCACGCCATGGCAGATGTACCGATATTGCGCTGCACCGGCCTGAACAAGATCTACGGCAAGCGGCGGGTGGTGGATCAGGTCAGCATCGAGATCCGCAAAGGCGAGACCGTCGGACTGCTCGGCCCCAACGGGGCGGGCAAGACCACCACCTTCTATATGATCGTCGGCATGATCCGCCCCAACTCGGGCCGCATCTACATCGACGATCAGGATATCACCGCCCTGCCCATGTACCGCCGCGCGCGCATGGGCATCGGCTATCTGCCGCAGGAGGCCTCGGTCTTCCGCCGCCTGACCGTCGAGGAGAACATCCTCGCCATCCTCGAGACCCTGCCTCTCAACCGCAGTCAGCGTCATGAGCGCTGCGCGCAGCTGCTCGACGACCTCGGCATCACCCGGGTGGCCAAAAGCAAGGCCTTCACGCTCTCGGGCGGAGAGCGGCGGCGGGTGGAGATCTGCCGGGCGCTGGTCACTAATCCGGGCTTTATGCTCCTGGACGAGCCATTCGCCGGAGTCGACCCCCTGGCCGTCGAGGATATCCAGCACATCGTCGCTGATCTCAAGAAGCGCGGCATCGGGGTGCTGATCACGGACCACAATGTACACGAGACCCTTTCGATCACCGATCGCGCCTATCTGCTCTACGAGGGCAAGGTGCTGAAATCGGGCAGTGCTGAATTCCTGGCCAATGACGAAGAGGCGCGTAAACTTTACTTCGGGGAAAAATTCAAACTGGACAGGTAACGGGTTGTGCCGGCCGCCGCTGGCGGCCGGGGAGAAAAGTTACAGCTAACCGCATCATCAGTTTTAACATCATCGCAACGCCAGGTCTTGGAGCTTTAAACCATGGTACAAATTTCCCAAAAATTGGTCATGCAGCTCAAGCAGTCGCCGCAGCAGGTGCTGCTCTCCTCGCTGCTGCAGCTGCCGGTGCTCAGTCTTGAACAGCGCATACGCCTCGAGCTGGAGACCAACCCCCTGCTCGAACTTGAGACCGAGGAGGAACTCGCCCAGGAACTGGATGAGAATGCCGAGCAGACCCTCGAACAGGAGGAGCCCGACGAGGAGGTCGATCCTGCCGAGAAGAAGGATACCGCCGAGAAGGAGGAGATCGACTGGGAGGAGATCCTCAACGACGAGGAGAGCTATGAGGTCCGCGTTCCCCGTGAAAAAAATGTCGATACCTATGAGCGGCCCGAGGTCTACCAGGAGAGCCTGACCGACCACCTCATCACCCAGCTCAACCTTTCGCCCCTCACCGCCGAGGAGCAGGTCATCGGGGAGTATATCATCTGGAACATCAACCCCGTCGGCTATCTGGGCACCCCCGTCGAGGCCATGGCCGAGAACCTCCAGCTCGATGCCGCCACGGTCGAGCGCATCCTCGGGGTCATCCAGCGCTTCGATCCGGTCGGCATCGGCGCCCGCGACCTGCGCGAGTGTCTGCTCGTTCAGCTTCTCGAGGAGCAGCCGCACAACGAGATCGCCATCGAAATCATCCGCGACCATTTTGAGGATTTCAAGAACAAGCGCTTCGAAAAGCTCGCCAAGGATCTCGGCCTCGATCTTGAGACCATCAAGGAGATTTTCAGCCACATCACCCGGCTCAATCCCAAACCCGGCGAGGGCTACGCCTCGCTGGTGGACAACTATATCGTCCCGGACCTCGAGGTGCGCGAGGAGGATGGCGAATTCAAGGTCTATATGCACGACTGGAATGTGCCCCAGCTGCGCATCAACAATGAATACCGCAAGATGATGCTCGACCGCAAGCACACCAGCAAGGAGACCCGGGACTATATCAAGAACCGCCTCGAATCAGCGCGCTGGCTGATCAACTCCATCCACCAGCGCCGCGCCACCATCCTGCGCGTCATGGAAACGATCATCGAAAAGCAGCACGACTTTTTCCTCCACGGCCCGGAAAAGCTCAAACCCCTCATCCTCAAGGACATCGCCGACGAGATCGGCATGGACATCTCCACGGTCAGCCGCGTCACCAACGGCAAGTACGTCCAGACCGAATGGGGCCTCTTTGAACTCAAGTACTTTTTCAGTGAAAAGATTCACAGCGATGAGGGGGAGGATGTCTCCAACAAGATCATCAAGAACCTGATCAAGGAGATCATCACCGCCGAGCCCCCGAAAAAGCCCTACAACGATCAAAAGATCGCCGAGATGCTCAAGAAAAAGGGCTACAATGTCGCCCGCCGCACTGTCGCCAAATACCGCGAACAGATGGGGCTGCCGGTTTCACGGCTGAGGCGCAAGATCTGATTCCTCCCCCGGCCCCTCCTGCGAGCGGAGGCGGTCCGCGGGACCAACATGAAGGCAGTGCAGATGTCCTATCTCAAACCAGTCCACGCCACCACCATCATCGGCCTGCGCCACAAGGGCGTGGCCGTCCTCGCCGGCGACGGCCAGGTCACCTACGGCGACATGGTGCTCAAGACCGGCGCGCGCAAGGTGCGCAAGCTCTATCACGACCAGGTGCTGGCCGGTTTTGCCGGCGGGGCTGCCGATGCCTTTACCCTTTTCGAGCGCTTTGAGGCCAAGCTCGACGAATTCAACGGCAACCTGCCGCGTTCGGCGGTGGAGCTGGCCAAGGATTGGCGCATGGACCGCTATCTGCGCCGCCTCGACGCCCAGCTGGTCGTCCTCAACAAGGAAAAGATCTTTCTGCTCTCCGGCACCGGCGATCTCATCGAGCCCGATGACACCGTCATCGCCATCGGCTCGGGCGGCCCCTTCGCGCTGGCCGCCGCGAGGGCGCTGCTGGCCCATACCCGGCTTTCGGCCCTCCAGATTGCCAGGGAGGCGATGGAGATCGCCGCGGGCATCTGCATCTTCACCAACGACAAACTGACCATCGAGACCCTGGAATAGCCATGGAAATGACCCCGCAGCAAATCGTCCATGAACTGGACAAGTACATCATCGGCCAGGATGAGGCCAAACGGGCCGTCGCCATCGCCCTGCGCAACCGCTGGCGCCGGCAGGCGGTCCCGGACGATCTGCGTGAAGAGATCATGCCCAACAACATCATCCTGATCGGGCCCACCGGGGTCGGCAAGACCGAACTGGCGCGCCGCCTCGCGCGTCTCGACAGCGCCCCCTTCATCAAGGTCGAGGCCAGCAAGTTCACCGAGGTGGGCTATGTCGGCCGCGATGTCGAATCGATCGTCCGCGACCTCGTCGACCTGGCCGTCAATATGGTGCGCAGCGAGCGCCTGGACCAGGTGCAGGAGAGCGCCCGCGAACAGGCCATCGAGCACATCCTCGACATTCTGCTGCCCGGCTCCAGGCGTGAGAACGGCGAGGGGGGCGAAACGGCCACGGAAAAAAGGGGCACCGCCGGGGGGGCCGAAGAGGCGCGCACCCGGCGCTCGCGTAAAAAAATGCGCCGCCTCCTCCTCGAGGGTGCGCTCGACGACCGCCTCATCGAAATGGAGGTCTCCAGCGAAATCACCCCGATGATGCAGGTCATCTCCCCGGTGGGAATCGAGGAGATGGGGCTCAGCCTGCAGGATCTCTTCGGACCCTTTATCCCGAAAAAGAGCAAAAAGCGCAAGATGAGCGTGGCCGAGGCGGTGATGCTGCAGGTGCAGGAGGAGACCCAGAAGCTGATCGACATGGACGATGTCGTCCGCGAAGCGATCTACCGGGTCGAGGAGACCGGCATCGTCTTTCTCGACGAGATCGACAAGATCGCCGGCGAGGGCGACGGCATGGGGCCGGATGTCTCGCGCAGCGGGGTGCAGCGCGATCTTCTGCCGGTCATCGAGGGGACCAATGTCATCACCAAGTACGGCATGGTCCGGACCGACCACATCCTTTTTATCGCCTCCGGGGCCTTTCACGTCGCCAAGCCGGCGGACCTCATCCCCGAGCTGCAGGGCCGCTTTCCGATCCGCGTCGAGCTGCACAGCCTCAACGCCCGCGATTTCGAGCGCATCCTGGTCGAACCCCGCAACGCCCTGACCCGGCAGTACATCGCCCTGCTCGGCACCGAGGGGGTGGAGCTGACCTTCACGCGCGGGGCGATCAGCGAGATCGCCCGCATCGCCTCCGAAGCCAATGAACGGGCGGAGAATATCGGCGCACGCCGTCTTCATACCATTCTGACCATCCTGCTCGAGGACTATCTCTTTCAACTGCCCGATCTCGAGCTCAAGGCCATCCGTATCGACAAAAGGACGGTGCAGGAGCGGCTCAGGGAGGTGATCGCCGATGAGGATTTAAGCCGCTATGTTTTATAAATAAAGGAGGTTCCCGTGAAACGAGATTTTCTGGCTGAAACCGATTTTTCCAAGAAAGAGATCATCGAGACCTTCAAACTCGCCCGCAAGCTGAAGAAAAAAGTCAAAAAGGGCGAAAAGCACCATCTCCTGCGCGGCAAGGTGCTGGGCATGATCTTCCAAAAGCCCTCCAACCGCACCCGGGTCTCCTTCGAGGTGGGGATGTACCAGCTCGGCGGCCATGCCATTTATCTCGGTCCGGCCGAGATCGGGCTCGGCACGCGCGAGTCGGTCGCCGATGTGGCCCGCGTCCTCGCGCGGTTCACTAACGGCATCATGGCGCGCGTCTTCGGCCACGACCTGGTCGAGGGACTGGCGCAGTGGGCGCCGGTGCCGGTGATCAACGGCCTCTCCGATCTGCTCCATCCCTGCCAGATCCTCGGCGACCTCCTCACCATCATCGAGCACAAGGGCACCTTTGAGGGGGTGCGGATCGCCTACGTCGGCGACGGCAACAATATCGTCAACTCCTTTATCAATGTCGCCGGCATCCTGCCCCTCGACCTGCGCGTGGCCTGCCCCAAGGGCTACGAGCCCAACGCCGAGATCCTGGCGGCCGCGCGCGCCAAAGCGGTGAGCAAGATCGAGGTCATGCGCGATCCGGTCGAGGCGGTGAACGGGGCCGACGTCATCTACACCGACACCTGGGCGAGCATGGGCCAGGAGGCCGAGGCGGAGGCCCGGCGCAAGGTCTTCAAGCGCTACCAGGTCAACAGCAAGCTGCTCGAGCATGCCGCGCGCGACTATATTTTCATGCACTGCCTGCCGGCCCACCGCGGAGAAGAGGTGACCGACGAGGTCATGGACGGCCCCCACTCCGTGGTTTTTGACGAGGCCGAGAACCGCCTGCATATCCAGAAGGCGATCATGGTCAAGCTGATGGCCTAAAGGCAGGAGAGCGCGTTGAAATACACCATCGTTCGTTTCACCCCCGATGACGCCGGCGGCTGGGATGAGTTCGTCTGGTCGGCCAACAACGGCACCCTGTTTCAGACCCGGCGTTTCCTCTCCTATCACCCCGAGGGGCGGTTTGTCGACCATTCCCTCTCCTTTTTCAGCGGGGGGCGGCGCATCGCCGTGCTTCCCGCGGTCGATTTCCACGACGGTGAGCGCCGCATCCTGCTTTCGCACCGCGGGGCCTCCTACGGCGGCTTTATGGTGCGGGACACCCTCGGCATCCGCGAGAGCTTTGACCTGGTCGAGGAGACCATCGCCCACGCCCGGGCGGAGGGATTCGACGCCATCGATCTCACCCCGCCGCCGCAGATCTATTTCCGCCGGCCGAGCAACTATATCGATTTCGCCCTCGTCCAGAACGGCTTTGTCTACCGCAAGCGCGAGATCTCCAGCGTCATCCCCCTCGATTATCCCCGCGAGGCGATCCTCTCCACCTTCAGCGAGAGTTCGCGCCGCGCCGTGCGCCGCGCCCGCAAGCAGGGAGTGTTCGTGCGCGAGTCGGATGATTATGCCGGCTTTTACGAGATCCTCAAGCGCAACCTGCGGCTGCGCCACAACGTCCATCCCACCCACACTCTGGAGGAGCTGCTGCAGGTGCGCGATCTTTTTCCGGAGCGGATCAGGCTCTTCGCCGCTTATCACGGGGAGACCATGGTGGCCGGTGTGGTGATGTTCATTTGCAATCCCCGTGTGGTGCTGGCCTTTTATATCAGCCACAATGAGGAGTACCAGCAGTACCGCGGGGTCAACGCCCTTTTTCACGACATCATCGACTGGGGGTTGTCGGAAGGCTACGGCTTTCTCGACTTTGGTATTTTCACGGTCAATGAAGATCCCAACTGGGGCCTGGCCCATTTCAAGGAGAGTTTCGGCGCCCAGGGGGTGTTTCGGGACAGTCTCCGGCTGATCCTCAAGTGAGCGGTCCGGTCCTTCGAGCTATCCGCAGGCGCCCGTGAGCGCCGAGCGGCCACCCAAACTGCGCTGCGTTTATTGGCCAAGCTGAAAATCCTTCATATTGCGCCCACCAACACCTCGGGGGTGCCGGGTGAACTGGTGCGCGCCGAGCGGGCCCTCGGTCACGAGAGCCGGCTGGTCACCCTTTTCCGCGACCGGCGCGGCTATTTTGAGGACATCTGCCTCAATCTGGCCTTCATCGACTTTGCCGGCACGCGCTGGATCAAGCGGCGGGTCTCCGCGCCGGAACGCCTCCGGGTCGACAACCGTCTGCGCATCCCCGGCGAGATCCCGCCGGTGTGGCGGCCTCACAGCGGCGCCGAAAGCCTGCTGGTGCGGCTGCGCGACCGCATGTGGGCGCCGGCGATCCGCGCCGCTATCGCCCGCCACGGCCTCGACCGCTTCGACGTCTATCAGCTCGATGGCGGACTCGACTTTACCCGGGAGCCCCGCTTCATCCCCGAGATGCATCAGCGCGGCCGCAGGATCATCTGCTGCTACACCGGCAGCGACCTGCGCACACGCGGGGTCATCCCCGCCATCGACGCCCTGAGCGACCTCAATGTATCGGTGGAGTTCGATCACCAGGCCCTTCATCCGCAGCTTCATCATGTTTTTTTTCCCTTTGACTGCAGCCGCTTGCGGATGCGGCCGGAACCTCCGGTCAGCCGACCCGTGCGCATCGGCCACGCCCCCACCAGCCGGGCGGCCAAGGGGAGTGATCAGATTCTGCCGGTGCTGCGCCGCCTCTCCGAGGAGGAGGGGATCGAGGTGGCCCTGATCGAGGGCATGCGCTATGAAGCCGCCCTCGCCCTCAAGGGGAGCTGTGATATCTTTGTCGACCAGATCGGGGAACTGGGCTATGGCATCAACAGCCTCGAAGCCCTGGCTATGACCATCCCGGCGGCGAGCTGCCTCGCCCCCGGCTTTGCCGCGGCCTATCCGGACCACCCCTTTGTCGAGGTCCAGGCCGCCACCCTGTATGAGGCGCTGCTGCGGCTGATCGGGGACGGGGAGCTGCGCCGGCGCCTGGGGCGGGAGGGAAGGGCGTGGGTGGCGGCGCATCATGACAGCCGCGCCGTGGTAAGGCGCATCCATACTTTGGCGGGCCTATGAAGATTCTTTTTGCCAATACCATCCAGATGTTCGGCGGGGGCGAGGTCTGGATGCTGCGCGCGCTGCAAGCCCTTCAACAGCGCGGCCACGAGGTGGCCCTGCTCTGCCGGCCCGGCACCGAGGTGGGGGAAAGGGCCAGGGCCCTCGGCATCACCGTCCACGCCATGCCGGTGCGGGGGGATTTCGGTCCGCTCACCATCGCCCGGGCGGCGCGCCTGCTGCGC
>ERZ795056.1665-NODE-1665-length-25844-cov-15.964908_pt1 | contig 25844 bp, 25 predicted proteins | sample MGYA00375140_ERZ795056 | MGnify/ENA primary metagenome ERZ795056 (study PRJEB30185, sample SAMN05720227) | activated sludge metagenome | isolation source: Anaerobic digester | place: USA | collected 2015-03-09 ... | reverse complement strand
ATAAGAATCTGAACGTGTTGCATGAAATAGAAATTGATTTATCCAAATCTACTTTCCAGCTCCATGCTAACTCGTGACAAATATCACCCCCGATAATAAATTACTTCCGCCTTGCTACACATCGAATGACCGATCCAGTTCCAATATGGAATAATCCTTCGTTTAATTGAATTTCCTTTTCTTCTAGCAAGAGTATTTCAAAGTCAGAAAAATCTAATTCAATTTCCTCATTAGAAAATAGTGTATCTAAATCTTTAGGTCCACCAATCTTAGGGTCTTTGGAATTGTATTGTAAATGTGTTTTACTAAAAGCTTCGAAAATAAGCACCCCTCCTTTTTTCAAAAAAGAGCAAATATTTTTGTGACAAATAGATTTAATTGGACCCGGAAAATGAGCATAAATAAATGCTATTGCATCAAATTGATCTTGCTGATAGGTTACATTTAATGCATTAGCCACATCAAATTGAATGGAAACGCCTGCTTTATTAGCTAAATTCTGAGCTTTCTTTTTTCCTTCGATACTAATATCAAATGCACTTACATTCCAGCCTTTTTGAGCGGCAAAAACGCTATTTCTTCCTTCTCCATCAGCAGGAAAAAGTATTTCTCCCGGAGAATATAATGCTAATTGTTCAGCTAAAAATTCATTTGGTTTTTCACCGTAAGCATATTCCTTGATAGAATAACGTTCATCCCAACTATTGGCCATCATTAGAAAGTATAATTGACAATAAAATTATAAAGCAACATGTCCACTTTATTCAATACATAACGCTTGTTTCCATAAGTTTCACCTATGCGTCCTTTATAAACGAATAAAAGCTGCGCATTTAAGCCTTGAAACGAACCTTTAAATTGGTAACGTAAATCAAAATTAAATTGAGCATAGGAAGGAATTCCATATTTATTTAAAGCGTAATTCTTCACATCAGGAAGTAAGAAATGACCGATAGAAGATTCTATTTTCCAGCCAGATTTTCCAAGTTCTTTTCCTGCTACTAAATTCATAGCATGAACATTACCAAATCCTTCATTTCGTTCACGTTGCATAAATGTAAACATGGGATCTTTCCCCCATTCTCGAGGCATTAAATATCTCCCCTCCCCCGTAATTCGTGTATAGTTAACATGTAAATTCCAATTGTTCGTTTTCAAGAATCCTAAACGGAAACCGAAAACTTGGGAGGTGGCACCTTTATCGAAATATGAATTAATTGGATTATCATTTCCCCCTGACTGAATAGCTTGCTGCGTTATCCATTGTCCAGCAATTTGAAATAATAACGGCTTTGTTTCATTCAATTTCTTATCCCAATTAATTTGGACCAATGAAGTATTAAAGACACGATCAACATACTGATCAAATACTTGAATACTAAGTCCTTTCCCGAACTGACTATTTATACCAATATAGCCAATAAAATCACTTTTGATTTTTCCTGAATATCCCGATTTAACACCAGTTGTTGATACACCAACAGGGTATTTACCAATTGAATTTCCTATACTATACCAATTAACTGTGCTACGCGGAGCGATTGATTTTAAAAGACCTGCTTGGATTTTCAATTGTTGATAGGGATTCCAATCACTTGTAAAACCTTGTACTAATGTTGGACGCATTCGTCCATCTTGTGGGTTTATAAAAGGTGTTTTAATTAATAAGTTCCCAATTTTAGCATCAAGTTTTTTGCTGCTAAAACGAACAAATAATTCTTCTAATCGAGGTAAAGGTTGCCAAGAAGCAGGATGTTCGATATCAAATAATCCAATTTCGTATCGATTAGGTTGTTGAGTAAGCGCATCTAAGCGATCTAAGGAGGAAGATTCTATGTGAAAGGTTGAACTTCCACTCATACCAAAACTAAAGCCTTTCCATTGAGGAGAAACGTATCCTAAATACAAAGAAAAAGCATGTGCATGTGCATCCGTTAACCCGGGCGCATTATCACTTGCCATAAAATAATAGCGTGCATGAACCGAAACCTTCCCTTTTGCTAGAGAGTCTTTCACGGAAATAACGTCAGCATTCGATGCAGATATTAATGGAAGATTTAATATCAGAAAAACTAGTGCGAAAATCGATTTATGCATGAGTTTGTTTTTCGGTATCAATATACAACCATGTTTTACACGATTGTTATTTCTTTTTATTTGATTCCTTCTAATCCTTAATAGGCTGAAATGGTCCGTATTTATGCTGAATTTCAGAAAAACCGTCGGTAAATGGACCAAAAGGATGATCGATTGGCTTTACAGCTATATTAGGGCAATCAGAAAACAAAACTTTACTTGGACGTGGTTGAAAATTAATAAATGCAACCACATCCCATGCTGGTTGTTCGTTCAATTGTGCTGCATCATGAGTTGCACCTAAAGGCATATTTTATTTTTCAAAACCTGCCAGCTGAAGTGCCTTTATCAATTTTCAAACAGTCAACACACGTACTCAGATAATTCGGAGAAATCGGTTGGAATTAAAATACGTTTCATGAAGCATTATTTCTTTTCTCTTTTGCCAAAGCACCAGGCAACATAGAACCCATTAATGCCAAGTATAAGGTACTGTTGATAGGAGAACCCGTTATGCTGCAACCGTTCTCACAGCCATAGAATTTCCAATACAAAAAACCTAATAAACCACCCACAACAGCACCGGCAATTGTTGCTTTCCAATTAGCAGGTTTCAAATACTTTAACCAGAGCTGTTTCATCGATAATTAAATTGAAAAAGCATGAAAGAATTAATTCCAAATTGGAATTACGAAAATTGTAAATGGAATTGAAGTTGGCTTATTCCGCCACCATTAAATACCTCTTTAATACCAGCTTGTAGCATAATAGAAGCAGCCATGCCACTTCGTGCACCACTCCGACAATACACTAGAAATGGTGATTTCATTTCTCGAATTTCTTCGATGCGTTCATTAATTTGATCAACAGGAATATTGATTGCTCCCGGAATTGCGCCACTTGCAAATTCTTGAGGAGATCGTACATCAATAATTGTTGTGCTTTTTGAATTAAGTAATTCTGGAATTGTTTTCATAAGAGTGAAAAAAGCAGCGATCTTTATTCAAGACCGCTGCTGGGTTGGGGTTTGTGAAAATTATAATAATGTAGTAGGGCAAACGTATTCGCTTATTTCTACTTTTCCGGATTCTTTAATGGCTTTAAAACCACCTTTAACATCAATCAGATTATCGTATCCACGAGCTTTTAAAATGGATGTAAAAATCATTGAACGATAACCAGCAGCACAGTGAACGAAATACTTTTTCGATTTATCTATTTTCATCATGCTTTCGTTGATGTAATCCAAGGGTGCATTCTCGGCTTGAAGCATGTGTTCGCTTAAATACTCACTTTGTTTACGCACATCTAAAACTTCGTAATTACCGCTAGCTAATTCATTAGACATTTCTTCAACAGAAACAGATTTAATGCTATCACATTCACGCCCATCATTTATCCAACTTTGAATTCCACTGTTTATAAAACCAATTGTAAAATCGTAACCTACACGAGCTAAACGTGTGATTACTTCTTCTTCACGACCTGGTTCTGTAACCAATAAAATGTTTTGTTTTATATCTGGAATTAACGCGCCAACCCAAGGTGCAAATCCACCATCTATTCCAATATTGATTGAATTGGGAATGAATGCTTTTGCAAATGTTTGAGCATCTCTTGTATCCAAAATGATTGCATTTGTTTCATTGGCAACTGCTTCAAATGCTGCTGGAGAAAGTGCACGAGTTCCACGTTCTAAAACCGTATCAATACTATCATAACCATTTTTATTCATTGCCACATTTAGTGGGAAGTATGCTGGCGGAGGCATTAATCCAGTAGTTACTTCTTTCACAAATTCTGCTTTCGTCATATCTGCACGAAGCGCATAATTATTCTTCTTTTGATTACCCAATAAATCGGTGGTTTCTTTGCTCATATTTTTACCACATGCACTACCAGCACCATGAGCAGGATAAACAACAATCTCATCATTTAAAGGCATGATTTTATTGCGTAGTGAATCAAAAAGCGTTTCTGCTAATTGCTCCTGAGTCATGTGGGCTGCTTTCTGAGCTAAATCGGGACGACCAACATCACCAATAAATAGTGTATCTCCACTAAATAATGCTACATCATTTCCATGCTCATCGATTAATAAAAAGCAAGAACTTTCCATAGTATGACCTGGGGTGTGAAGCACTTTCATTTTCACATTCCCAAACGATAATACCTCATCATCGACTGCTACATATGCTTCAAATCCTGGCTTTGCAGTTGGACCATAAACAATTTGAGCACCTGATTTAGCAGCTAAATCGATATGTCCAGAAACAAAATCCGCATGAAAATGTGTTTCTAAAACGTATTTAATTTTGACACCTGATTTTTCTGCACGTTCTAAATAAGGTTCTACTTCGCGAAGTGGATCAATAACCACAGCTTCACCATTACTTTCAATAAAATATGCGCCTTGAGCAAGGCAGCCGGTATAAATCTGTTCTATTTTCATGTGATTGGGTTTGTATTATTTGATAATGCAAAATTGTGGTGATTGAAAATTAAGAAGCGTGACTTGCATCACTTCCCTTCATTTTTTATTTAATTTTTGAAAAAAACAATTCACTTATAAGGATGTAAGCGCCCATTACCAGTACAAACCAACCAAATCCCTTTTTTAATTTTTCCCCATCTAATTTTTCACTGAGTTTATTTCCAATAAATATTCCCACTATAGCTAATAAGCTAATGAATATAATTAATGTCCAATCAATTGTTGTATGACCTAAATCTCCGGTGAATCCTATTAATGACTTGGCTGCAATAATTATTAAAGAAGTGCCAATTGCTTGCTTCATCGGCAGTTTACTCAATAAAACCAGTGCCGGAATAATTAAAAATCCACCTCCAGCTCCAACAAACCCAGTGAGAATTCCAACTATTGTTCCTTCGACAAAAATTAGTGGGTAATTAAATACTTGTTCATCTTCAATACCTTCTTTTTTCGTTTTTGAACGAATCATGGAAATGGATGCAGCCAACATGAGTATGGCAAAAACAACCATAAGTAAAACTGGTTTAGTAAGTTCAAATGCACCGATATCAGCCATATGTTCGGGCAGAACAGGGATAATGTACTTACGAGTTGCAAAAACCGCTATGATTGAAGGTGCACCAAATATGATGGCTGTTTTCATATTCACTAAACCTTGTCGGTACTTGGGTAGTACTCCTACTAATGAAGTAATCCCAACAATGAATAAAGAATAAGCTGTGGCCAAAACAGGTGCTACACCAAATAAGTAATACAATACAGGAACCGTTAATATTGATCCTCCGCCACCTATCAAGCCAAGTGCAATACCAATAAACAACGATGCGATGTAACCTAGAATTTCCATTGTCAGAATTTGTGCAAAAGTGTACTTTCGATTTGCATTCTAACGTGACCAGAATCACACGCCTTAATTTACTTTTGAAATTGAATGAAAAAAACTCCTCCTACTGAAATAAGTCAAAAAGCAGTTGCCGATTGGATGAATGCCCTTCAGCATCCGCTTAAATCAGAAATTGAAATTCTCAGAATCATTATCAAAGAAGCATCACCCGAAATTCAAGAACGAATTAAATGGAATGCTCCAAGTTATCATGTGGGTAAACATGATATCCTCACCTTTAATCATAGAATGACCGATAAGGTTCATTTAATCTTCCATAGTAGCGTGATTGAACAAATTAGTCATCCCATACTAGAAGGAGATTTTAAACAACGAAGAATGAGTTATTTTACATCAATGGAGGACATTGAGAATAAACGAGAAATCATCCAATCGATTATTCAACAAAACCTAGAATTGTTAAAATAAAAATTAAAATCGAACTTAATACTTGCTAATAAATAGCAAGATTCGGGTCGAATTAAATCCGCGAAATGCGCATTTTTGTGCTATGTCAAGAAAAAGTGAAATCCAATTCAGTAATGACTATGCACGCATTGAGAAGGCTATTCACTTCCTACGTGCTAATTTTAAATCACCACCCAGCTTAGAAGAACTGGCTAATCACGTTCATTTGAGCTCTTTTCATTTTCAACGTTTATTTACCGATTGGGCAGGCGTAAGTCCTAAACAATTCATCCAATTTACTCGCATCGAATACGCCAAGAAAATATTACAAGAATCGGCTCAATCTTTATTTGAAACCGCGTTCGAAACAGGACTTTCTGGCACAAGTCGATTGCATGATTTATTTGTCAAAATTGAAGGTATGACGCCCGGTGAGTATAAAAATGGAGGGGAGAACTTAAGTATTGAATATTCGTTTGAAGAAAGTTTATTTGGAAAAATACTTGTTGCTTCCACACATAAAGGAATCTGCGCTATTTCTTTTGTAGATGATGAAACGAGTAGTATGGATGAGTTAAAGAAGCGATATCCAAATGCAAAATTAGAGAATAAATCCAACCCTATTCATTCACAAGTTTCAGCTATATTTCAGAATAATTATGACCAATTACCAGAAATAAAATTGCACATCCATGCAAGTGAATTTCAGCTTAAGGTATGGGAAGCACTTTTAAAAATTCCTTCTGGTAGATTAAGTACCTATGGACAAATAGCCGAACAAATCAAGAATCCAAATGCTTCAAGAGCAGTTGGAACTGCAATAGGAAGTAATCCAATTGCTTTTTTAATTCCTTGTCACCGCGTTATTCAAAGCACCGGAAATACAGGAGGATATATGTGGGGACCTGATCGCAAGGCTGCAATATTGGGCTGGGAAGCTGCAAAAACCGAAACATCAGAACGATTATAGTATTTGATTGTTAGCTAAAAATGGAATCATTAAGTCTGGGTTTAGATTTAGCAGATAGCACGATGAATTTACTGCCACAAGATGGTTGTGTGAACTACTGGGGCAAAGTATTCTCAGAAACTGAATCACTTAAGTATTATGAGATATTCATGCATGAAATTGATTGGAGAAATGATGAAGCATTTATTTATGGTAAACATTATATCACTAAGCGCAAAGTAGCTTGGTATGGTGATCAGGCTTATCCTTACTCTTATTCGGGAAAAACACGAATTGCATTAGCCTGGACACAAACACTTTTAGTATTAAAACAAAAAGCTGAAAAATTATGTGACTGTGAATTTAATTCGTGTTTACTAAACTTATATCCGAGTGGAGAAGAAGGAATGGCTTGGCATAGCGATGATGAACCTAGCTTACAGAAACATTCCGAAATAGCATCGTTTAGTTTTGGAGCGGAACGAAAATTCGCGTTTAAACATAAAACGCTTGGAATAAAGGTTGAATTAAGATTGGAAAATGGCAGTCTATTGTTGATGAAAGAAAGCACACAAACACATTGGCGTCATCGTTTACCACCAACAAAAAAAATAAATAGTCCGCGAATAAATCTAACATTCAGAAAAATGAAATAAATACGTGATATTTGTTCAAAATGAACTGTATACGATATATCATTTTTAGCTGCTGGGGTTTATTCTACTCTGTCCTTCAAGCTCAATCTTCTCCCAAAGAAATGGGACAATACCTTATTAACTGTTATCAAGGTGATAGTATAAATCGGCTGCATAAATTTTTCCCAACTCCTACACAATTAATTACATATGGGAAATTACACGGCATGAATTCTAATGAAGAATTTATTGAGTTATTTAAAAAAAGATATCCCATTTTGTTAGAAGAAGTGACAACAAAATTGCAAAGCATTAAAGAAGAAGGAATAGCTAAAGGAATTGATTGGAGAAATATTCAAACTGATAGTATTCTAATATCCCAAAAAATATCACCAAGTGCCGATTCTTCCTCCGATTCATTAACAATTAATCGGGTAGATATTAATTTCCACTACCAGAAATTAAATTATCGTATAATAATCGAAAATGTTATTGAATTGGAAGGCAAATGTTATTTAGATAATAAAGTTTACTTCCGTGAAATAGAGCTAGAGTAAATGCTGATTGGTTTTGAATTGCAAAAGAAAAGGTCAGATATTGCTTGGGTAAATCATGAAGAAAATTCAATTACATAAAACCGATCGCCCAGGTGAAATTATCCTTGAAGGAATTTCTATAATCGATCTAAGTACTCCGTCAATTTTGTCGGTATGTAGTGAGATGATTGCCAGCGACATTCGTGGTTTTTACGATATTCATCCAACAGAAATCCGTGTAGATTTTGCTTGTTTCGAACGAGTGAAGAATTTGCGAGATAGTGCAATCGTTCAACTAGAGCAAAATGATGAAGGTTTGCATCTTACATGTACTTGTCTACATGAAAAGAAATCATTGTGTCCACATGAAGCTCAGGTTTTATTTAATGTGATGAATCGAGATGAGATTCGTATTTTTTTTGAATCTACCATTCGGAAAAATAAACTTTCTGAATTTGCACAACAAGCTGGAATTGGACAACAGGAAGATCCCGAACTCTATTTCCAATTAGAATATTACCAAGGAAAGACACGCATTATTCAAGCCCAAAAAGAATTACTTTTAATTGATCCGCTTGTTCAAAAGCAGATTAATGAGCAATTACTTATTAATCAAACACCTCCTTCCATTGAGGAAAAAGAAGAGTTAGAATTCATTTTAGTTTTCCGAAAGCATCGTTTTTACGAACATCTCTGTATTGAACTTTGTGAAGCTGGTCGAACGCGAGAAGGAAAACTCAAAAAACCGATTCGCACACGCAATCCATTTGAACTCATCTGGAAATTCACACAACCCGATGAATTAAAATTCTTTTCGGCTATTGCTCGATTTGCTAATTTGTATGAAGAAGATCGAAATGAGAGCGATTTAGAAGCGATGAAGGCCATCTTTCGCAATCCATTGAATTTAAAGGTCTATTTACTGCCTTCAGATGCAGGAGATTCGCCATCTTTAACGGCATATGAACATGTAAATTTACATGAAATTGAATCTCGTGTTCATTTGCAGGTTGATCAGCGGAGTTCCTTATATAGTGTAAAAGGAGAAGTAGAATTAAATGGACGAAATATTCCATTTGAGCAATTGCGTAGTTTATACGGGTATTTTTTTCGATTGGATAATAGCCTGTACTTCCATGCTGATATGCAATTCATTCGATTGATGGAATTCTTTCGTCAAAAAAGATTTCAATTATTAATTCCTGCAAAATCGTTTGAAGAATTTCGAATTAAAACACTATCACCATTAGAAGATCGGGTAAGAATTACTTATGCTCATCTTAAAACTGCCACAGAAGAACAAAAGGTGGAAAGTGGATTGAATGAAGATCCCGAACCCTTACTATACTTGAGTCAGGCTGAGAATGAAATACAATTAATTCCCGCCATGCGCTATGGTCCAGTGGAAGTTCCTGTATTATCCCAAAAACAAATTTATTCGTTTGATGATAAAGGAAATGCCATAACAATTGTGCGAGATGAGCAAGCAGAAACTAAATTATTAGCCACTCTCCTCCTACTTATACCTGAATTAAATGATCAATTAGATTCAGGAAAATTATGCATTCACAAAACTGCATTTTTAGATGAGAATTGGTTTCCCGATTTCTTTGAGAGTTTAACGAATAAAAATATTCGTGTTCTAGGATTTAATGAATTGACCAAGCAGTCGCTCAATATGCACAAAGCGAAAATTAATGTGCAGGTTAAGAGCGGACTTGACTGGTTTGAAACAGCCATAGATGTTCGCTTTGGAAAGCAACGCGCTAAAATGAAGCAACTAGTTACTGCTGTTCGGAATAAAAGTCGCTACGTTCAATTAGATGATGGCACACAGGGAATATTACCACAAGAATGGTTAGAACGTTTTACTCGATTCTTTCATGCAGGAATAGTTGCCTCCGAACTACTTAAAACACCAAGAATTCGCTTTCAAGAAGTAATGGAAGTATACGACTGGAATCAGTTTGATGTGCACACACAAATGCAGCTTAACGAATTCTCAGAACGATTAAAGAATTTCCGAGAAATTGAAGTAATTGAACTACCCAAAGGATTAAATGCGCAATTACGTGCCTATCAAAAAGAAGGTTTGAATTGGTTAAATTTTCTACACCAATTTGGCTTTGGTGGCTGCTTAGCTGATGATATGGGTTTAGGAAAAACCTTGCAAATAATTGCCTTTATTCAACACTTAAAAGAGAAAGGTGAAAAAGAAACACATCTTATTGTTGTTCCAGCAACACTTATCTTTAATTGGCAAGAAGAATTTAAACGATTTACTCCGGAACTAAACATTCATATTGTATATGGATCCGCCCGAAGCATAAATCAAATAGATTGGACAAATTCAGATGTACTCATTACCTCTTATGGTGTTTTGCAATCGGAAATTGCAGCCTTTAAAAATTTCCCATTTCACCTAGCTGTCCTAGATGAATCACAAGCCATAAAAAATCCTGAAACACTTCGCTACCGTGCCGTTTGTCAAATAAAAGCCCAGCAACGATTAGTACTTACCGGCACTCCTTTGGAGAATAATACATTCGATTTATTCGGACAATTATCGTTCGCCTGCCCGGGTCTACTTGGAACCAAACAACAATTCAAATTATTATTCTCAATTCCCATTGATACATTCAAGGATAGTAAGCGGGCTAAGGAATTAAGCAGAATTGTAAGTCCTTTTGTTTTACGTCGAACAAAAAACCAAGTAGCTAGAGAATTGCCACAAAAAACCGAAATGCTGGTTTATTGTGAAATGGGCGATGAACAGCGACGTATTTACGATGCGTACACGAAAGAATTGCGCGATTTTATTGCGAATAAACAGTCGGATGAGATCAACCGAAACAGTATGTATGTATTGCGCGGACTCACTCGTTTGCGTCAAATATGCAATGCTCCGGCATTGTTGAATGAGAAGAATTATTTCAGTAAAGCTTCAGCAAAAATTGAGGTATTAATGGAGCATATTGAACAACATGCACCTGAACATAAAATATTAGTTTTCTCGCAATTTGTAGGAATGTTGGAGCTTATTCAACAGGAATTAAAAAAGCGCCAAATACCTCATGAATTATTAAGTGGAAAATCACGAAATCGAAAACAATTAGTTTCTTCATTTAAAGAAAACGAGGATGTGCGAGTATTCCTCATCAGCTTGAAAGCTGGCGGTACCGGACTTAACCTCACCGAAGCTGATTATGTTTACTTAGTTGATCCTTGGTGGAATCCTGCGGTAGAAAACCAAGCAATCGATCGTGCTCACCGAATTGGACAAAAGAATCGGGTAGTTGCAGTTAGATTGATTTGTCCGGATACAATTGAAGATAAAATTCGATTACTTCAAGAAAGCAAACAACAATTAATATCCGAATTAATTCAAACCGAAAATGGATTATTGAAAGGATTAGACAAGAAAAGTCTACTTGATTTATTAAGTCCGCTAAACTAACATGAATAAACTCATTTGAAGATTCGTTAAACAAATGACCGATTTCCCCTATCTCGCCCGTTACAAAGAAGAAAACCGATTATTGTTGCAGAATATAAAAGCTCCAATCAAACTGGTCTTTTTGGGTGATTCTATTACAGAATTCTGGTCGTTTGAATATCCTGAATTTTTCGAAAACTCGAACAATGTAAATAGAGGAATACGAGGCCAAACAACACCTCAATTATTAGGTCGTTTTGAGCAAGATGTATTGCAATTAAAACCCGAATCTGTACATCTGTTAGCTGGGACAAATGATATTGCGGGAAATACCGGTTTGATGACTTTAGAGATGACTCAACAGAACTTATTCAATATGGCTAATCAAGCAACACAAGCAGGTATTCAAGTGTTCATTGGTTCAATATTACCTGCTTGTCAATATTCCTGGAGTCCTAAAATTAAGCCGTCTGAATTAATCCGTGAATTAAATCAATGGATTCAAGTTACTACTTTACAAAACAATTGGAAATACATCGACTATTTCTCTCCCATGGTAGATGAAACAGGCTGTTTGAAAACAAATTATTCTGAAGATGGTGTTCATCCCAATAGAAATGGATATCAATGTATGGTGGATGTTTTTAATTTAGCAACTAAACAATTTGATGCTTAATCTTATCGTTCATTTTTGATAGATTTACCCAAACGAAACAATCATGAAACGTATATTTGTTTCTTTATCCATTTGCTTTCTTCTAGCTTCTTGCAATAAAAATGAGGTGATAATTGGTCCGCCCGAATGCTTAAATGATCAAATTACCGAATTTATTAAAGGTGCTTGTCCTTATGGAAATTATGTTGACAAATACAAGTTTCAAAACGAAATTGTATATGTTCTAACTCCTGGTTCCTGTGGTGCAGATATGCAAACATTAGTAATAAATGAGGAATGCCAACAACTCGGTACTTTAGGAGGAATAACAGGAAATACTCAAATAAATGGAGTCGATTTTTATGCTAATGCTCAGTATATTGAGGGAATCTGGTATGGCTAAACCCATATAATTGCATTATGTGACAATTATCACATTTTATGTATTCATTATTTGATTCATTTGTAAAAAACACACATGGATCGCTTTCTATTATTTATCTCATTACTTCTTTCTCAATTTAGTTTTGCTCAAATTGAGAACTACTCATTAAAGATTGAACCAATTGAAATCCCAGGAGTTCTAGGTTTACAGTCTTTTGCTTTTGCTCAGCATTCTGGTAAATGGTTAATAGTAGGTGGTCGATTAGATGGTTTACACCGTCGCCAACCTTGGGCTACATTCGATAGCGCAGGAAATAACATAAGCATTAGTGTGATAGATCCTATTCTACAACAAGTTTGGTCTGCTCCATTAACTTCGCTTCCTATTAATATTCGTGAACAACTCAGTTCTACAAATCCCAACTTTTTCCAAGATGGAAATACCCTTTATTATATGGGTGGATATGGCTATAGTTCGACTGCAGGTGATCACATAACTTACAATAAATTAACTGCTATTGATGTTCAAGAAACCATAAATGCAATCATCTCAGGAACTGCTTTTGAAAACTATTTTACTCAAATTACTGATGAGGATTTTGCTGTAAGTGGTGGTCATTTAGAAAAGATATATTCAACTTTCTATCTTGTTGGCGGACATCGTTTTGAAGGACGTTATAATCCGATGAACAATCCAACATTTACACAAGTATATACCAATCAAATTAGAAAATTTAATCTTCAAAAATCTGGCAATACTATACTGGTTGAAAAATTACCTTATTTGACAGATGCAGAAAATCTACATCGTAGAGATTACAATGTATCTGAACAAATACTACCAAATGGACAAGAAGGATTGATCGCATTTTCGGGAGTATTTAGAGCCGATATCGATTTACCTTATTTGAATTGCGTTTCTATTGATTCAACAGGATATACAGTTAATCCAAACTTTTCGCAATACTATAATCACTACCACTGTGCGAACTTGGGAATTTATGATAGTTTGAGAAATCAAATGCACACATTCTTTTTTGGAGGAATTGCACAATACTATGATAGTATTGGAATTCTCACCCAAAATAATAATGTCCCTTTTGTAAAAACAATTGCTCGTGTAACAGTTGATTCTACAGGTAATATGGCAGAATATAAATTACCTGTTGAAATGCCCGATTATTTAGGAGCAGGGGCTGAATTTATTTCCAATCCTAATCTTCCAATTTACGAAAACAACGTAATTAAATTAAATAATTGCCTTCAAGACACCATTCAACTCGGTTATATTTTCGGAGGAATTGTTAGTTCTGGTGCGAATATTTTCTGGACCAATGATGGCACTCAAAGTTCTGCTAGTAGCGACTTATATAAAGTTTCATTAATAAAAGATTTCCCTAGTTCAATACCGGTATTAAATACTCAATGCCAGAGCAGTTTGAAAATGCAAGTATATCCGAATCCAAGCAAAGGGAGAATCAGTGTGTATTTCTCACTTAAACAAAAAGAAAATGTTCAAGTAACGATACATGAAGTTAACGGTAAAATTATAGCTGATGTAGTTGAGCGTAATTTAGCTGCTGGAGAACAAACTCTCCGTTATACGATTGATAATAAAACGGTAGAAGCAGTCTATTTAGTGACATTAAAAACATCCACCGAAACAATCACACAACGTATTATTCTGGAACCCTAATTATAAAAACGATTCTGCAATTCGACGTGTCTCGGCATCGGTTTTCACGTATTCTTCATACGTTGGTTTGGCAGTCCAGTTAACGGTTTGCATGCAATGCTCTAATAAATCACTCATTGCTAAAAATCCTATTCTGTCTTTCAAAAAAGCTGCAACAGCAACCTCGTTTGCAGCATTTAGAATACAGGGCATTGTTCCTCCTTTTTGCATGGCTTCGTATGCTAAATCCAAGTTACGAAACGTGCTACGATCGGGTTGTTCAAAGGTGAGAGAAGGATAATCCAGAAAATTAAATCTTGGAAAATCGCTTTTCAAACGTTTGGGATAACCTAAAGCATATTGTATAGGCAATTTCATGTCAGGAAGTCCCATTTGAGCTTTCATGGAACCATCTTGGAACTGAACTAAGCTGTGAATAATCGATTGCGGATGAACGATAACATCAATTTGTTCAGGCTTAAGGTTGAATAACCAACGAGCTTCAATTACTTCCAAGCCTTTATTCATCAAGCTAGCTGAATCAATAGTGATTTTAGCTCCCATGTCCCAATTAGGATGTTTCAATGCTTGAGCTTTCGTGGCAGAAGCCAAAAACTCACGGTCTTTTCCACGAAATGGTCCGCCTGATGCAGTGAGGTAAATTTTCTCAATTGGATTTTCCCATTCACCTGCCAAACACTGAAAAATTGCCGAATGCTCCGAATCAACCGGATAAATATTCACTCCGTTTTGCTTGGCTAATGCAGTGACTAATTCTCCCGCAACAACCAAGGTTTCTTTGTTTGCTAATGCGATGTGTTTACCGGCACGAATGGCAGCTAATGTTGGACGTAAGCCAGCATAACCAACACAGGCAGTCAAAACTATTTGCGTGCTTTCTTGTTCCATCATTTGAACAATGGCATCAGCGCCACAATACACTTTCACCGGATAATTTTCCAATGCCGATTTTACTTCATCATACTTGTCTTCGTTACCAATGACAACTGTTCCTGGAAGAAATTCTACCGCCTGTGCGATGAGTAAAGTAGCATTCGACTGCGCCGTTAAACAATCAATCTCAAAAACTTCGGGATTTGCTCGAACTACATCGAGTGCTTGAGTACCTATTGAGCCAGTTGAACCTAGAATGCTAATGTGCTTTTTCACGAATACTGCTTATGGACACGAAGAACGAAAAAATTTACAAGCCATGTAACTATTCTTGTAAATATCACTCTCAAGGCTTCTCCAAAAAGATGATATACCATAAACTTAATTTCTACGTTCATGCTTCGAATTCAAAAAACACAGTTCTAAGGTGTTATTCTTCGGTCTAAACAGTATTCTTTCCTAAACATCATTAGATTCGTGCATATTCGCACTGCAAATTGTACCCAATGCCCCAACCGATAAGATTTCTCATTCTACTTTTCCTATTCTCGTCATTAGGACTTTCACTTCAAGCTCAAAATCTAAGTATAAGCGGCACGCTTTCCGATTCTAAATCGGGAGAACAGCTAATTGGAGCATTAGTTACCGTAAAAGAACTTCCCGGAACTGGAGTCGCGGCGAATAGCTATGGATATTATTCGTTACAGCTTAAACCGGGGACGTATACTTTACTGTATTCCTACATTGGATATCAAACTCGAAATGAAACTGTCACGTTGATAGATAAAAATATCACACGTAATATTGCTTTGGAGCAGATTGGACGGGATATTAAAGAGGTAGAAATAAAAGGAGAACGGCCCGATGAGAATTTAACTCGGGTTCAGATGGGCGTTGAGAAATTATCACCCCGTGAAATCAAAACTATACCTGTTTTATTTGGTGAACAGGATGTACTTAAAACGCTACAGTTATTACCCGGTGTTAAAGGTGCAGGTGAAGGAAATGCTGGTTTTTATGTTCGCGGAGGAGCAGCTGATCAGAATTTAATTTTATTGGATGAAGCCCCTGTATACAATGCGTCTCACTTACTTGGATTTTTCTCGGTTTTTAATTCTGATGCGATTAAAGATGTAACACTCTACAAAGGTGCTATGCCAGCCGAATTTGGTGGTCGTGTAGCATCGGTTTTAGATGTGAAAATGAATGATGGAAATCAAAAGCGATTTAATGCCTTAGGTGGAATTGGATTGATTTCTTCCCGATTAACATTAGAAACACCGGTGATTAAGGATCGCAGTTCTTTTATCGTTTCTGGTAGACGAACATATGCTGATATGTTCCTAAAACTTTCGAAAGACGATGATCTTAAAAAATCAAAACTCTATTTCTATGATTTAAATGCCAAATTCAATTACAAAATCAACGATAAAAATCGCATTTATGTAAGCGGATATTTCGGTCGGGATAATTTTGGGTTTTCTGATGTATTTAAATTTAGTTGGGGAAATGCTACTGCTACAGCCCGTTGGAATCACTTATTTTCGGACAAATTATTTTCAAATACTTCGGCTATTTATAGCAATTACGATTATCAAATTTCACTTACTGCAGGAGAAGACGAGGTAAATATTTCTTCTACGATTCGTGATATAAACTTAAAACAAGACTATCAATATTTTGTAGATAATAGACACACTGTAAAATTTGGTTGGAATAGTATTTATCACACGTTTTTACCCGGAAAGATTGATGCCACAGGTGCTTTTAGTGGTGTGAGTTCAAATGAAAACCGATATGCTTGGGAAAATGCGGTTTATGGTAGTGATGAATGGAAAGTGAATGGATTACTTAGTGTAAGTTATGGATTACGAATAAGTGAGTTTAGCTACCTAGGCCCGGGAACAATTTACACCTATACAAAGGAAGGATATGTAGCAACAGAGCGATATGCAAAGCGTGGTGAATTGGTGAAAAACTATTTGAATGCAGAACCTCGATTAAGTGCAAACTATCATTTAGACGAAAAACAAAGTATCAAAGGAGCTTATGCTCGTACTGTTCAGAATCTGCATTTATTATCCAATACAACTTCGGGAAATCCAACAGATATATGGGTTCCAAGCTCAAACAATGTTAAACCCGAATTATGTGATCAATATTCTGCTGGCTATTTTCGGAATTTAAAATCGAATATGTTTGAAGTTTCTGCAGAGACCTATTACAAATGGATGCAGAATCAAATTGACTATCGAAATGGGGCAGAATTAACGTTTAATCAACAGGTAGAAGGAGAATTGGTGTATGGTGTTGGTAGAGCATACGGTCTCGAATTATTGATTCGTAAAAAAACTGGAAAATTCACAGGTTGGGTTGGATATACACTTTCGCGCACCGAACGCAAGTTTGACGAAATAAATGAGGGTAAATATTTTGCTGCTCGACAAGATCGTACACATGATGTTTCAATCGTGGCTATGTATAGTTTGAATAAAGAATTTTCCCTTTCTGCAAACTGGGTTTATTATACCGGAAATGCAGTGACTTTCCCAAGTGGTAAGTATCAGGTTGATGGTCAAACTGTGAATTACTATACCGAACGAAATGGCTATCGCATGCCGGCCTATCACCGTCTCGATTTGGGAATTACCTGGTATGTTAAAAGTACCGACACATACGAATCGAACTGGAACTTCAGTATTTACAATGCATACGCTCGTCGTAACGCTTATACAATCAGCTTCCGCGATAGTGAAACAAATCCGGGAACAACCGAAGCGGTGAAGCTTTCTTTATTCCGTATGGTACCTTCTCTTACTTATAACTTCCATTTCAAATGATTCGCCTAGTCCAATTTATACCCGCAATTTTTTCGCTGCTAATTTTTCTTAGCAGTTGCGAACAGGTAATTGACTTGCCACTTCGCGATAGTGATGCTCGTTTAGTTATTGAAGGAGGCATTACAAATGATTCAGGTTCATGTCGTGTAAGACTTACGCGTGTGGTGAATTATAATGCTAGCAATGATCCTGCATTAGTTTCAGGTGCTACAGTTGTTTTATTCGATAATGATGTTCAATATAGCTTAACCGAAGTGCAAACTGGAATTTATGCTAATCCTCAATTAGTCGGAATTCCTGGTCATACATATCGTTTAGAAGTGATGGTTGATGGTGCTAATTATTCTTCAACTAGTTATATGCCTCTAAAAGTCGAAATCGACTCTCTTTCATTGGAAGAACAAACTTTCTTTTTCGATACCGCTTTAGTCACCCATGTTCATTTTAAAGATCCAATTGGACAAGAAAACTACTATCGATATCGTTCCCGAATGGGAGATACGATTAATAAAGACATTCAGGTAGATCGGGACTTATTTTTCGACGGACAAATAATGGATCAACCTTTATTTGGAGGCGGAAGAAAACCACATCCGGGAGATACTATATTCGTTGAGCTTTGGGGAATTGACAAAGGTGTTTACGAATATTACAACACGTTAAATAGTATACTTGGAGGAGCTGGTCCATCGGTTGCTTCACCCGCCAATCCAACAAGTAATATAACAGGTGGTGCAATGGGATATTTTTCGGCTTATACTATTTCCAGAAGTTGGATCATTCCACACCATTAATAGGCATTCTCTATAAATAAACGTTCAGATATAGAAGGTATACCTGGGCAACAATTGCAAAAAAATTGAAGCGGAATATTTCGTTTTTCCAAAGTTGTTGATGTTTACTATTTTTCAAATATAAAATAGCACAAATAGGAGTAATTAAATTCATTACAAGAAAGAATTTAAACTCACCCATTCGTAATATTCCTATCCAACAAGCAGGAATGAATGCTACTAGTAATACAAACCAATATGCGATGGAAAGGTAGATTTTACTTATTTTCTCTGAAGGTGATATCAGATGAATAATAGAAGGAATTATAAGAATGAAAGAAGGTATAATTAAAAATAATTGAGGCAACCAAACACTTCTTGAAATACCCTGAACGATTTCAATTATCCAATAAGAAATAAATAAACAAGAAATTCCAACATTGACAAATGCTGTTGATTTCTGAATCATTTTATCAGATTTAATTTGCCAATTTACGGATGATGAATGATGCTAAAAATGCTTCCAATAAGCTAAGTGGAACAGCTATATAAAGCAATCCAGAAGGCAAAACTCCCATATTACCAATTACAACCCACATCAGTACAAAGGCCATAAACCAGGATAAAAAGGTTGTTTCAATTAAGCTGAATTTTTTAGAAATAATAAAAATTCCCACGGCCAAGAACAATGACCATAATCCCCAAATAGCACCATTTATTGGTTCTGATGGAAATGTCAATCCTAAACTTTCGTAGTGACTTGTCCAGTATGACTTTGCTAAAATCTCGTTACGAACAAATTCGGAAATACTAATCCAAATAGTTGCTACTAGTATGGGTAAAATAGTTTTTCGGAAAATGTTCATACCAATTCAATTGTTTTTTACTGATGTGTACTTAATCATAGCTATTGATATAGCATTTCAAACACACTAAACAATTCCATGAATTACTTCGCCCCGCCTACAACCATACCATCCCAAGGACCAAATGTGTGTTGTTTTACTGAATAGGAATCGTTGAATGGACCTTCGTAATAATCAATTGGCTTGGTTTTCAAATTTGGATAAGAAATGCCACCTCCATTTGGTCTTGGATGCAAGTCATTTGAATTAACAAAAGCAGCAACATCCAATGCTTCTTGAACAGTTAAAGTAGGTTTGTCCCAAGTAATGGTTGTTGTTCGAGGCATATTGTGATAAATAAAAGATGCAGCCTTTAGCACACGATGCATACTTGAACCCATTTGATAGGATTTCTCACCCCAAAGTGGAGGATAGGTATAAGTATGCTTATTTGAGTCATAAACGCCTTGACCATCGGCTAAATGGCACGATTGACAATGTTTTTCATAGACTTTTCTACCAGCTTCTGGATCGGAACTTTTTCCTTTATGATCGATCTCTTTTAAGCCATGACCATAATGTTTTTCAGGATCGTAATTCTTTCCTAGCCATTGTATATAAGTTACAAAAGCTAACATTTCATAGGAATCAAGTGGCATAGGTGTTCCGTTATGAGGGCGTTCGATGCAGTTATTTACCCGATCTGCACTTGTAAGTACTTTATCTTCCCTTGCTCGGTATTGAGGATATGCCCTATGGGTATTGTATAAGCTGTTTCCAAACGTTTTTGCACCTGCATCTAAATGACAGTTGGTACAATTCATTTCATTACCAAGATAATGTCCCGCAATACCATTAGGACCAATATAGTAGGCGGTATTAGTCATGAGTTTAGCTCCATACTTCACAGCTTGGCCAAATTTGTCATCTTTCAATTCACTTGTATCTGGGGGCTGATATTCGGTTAACGTATCTTTTTTTACAGCTTCTTCTTTAGGCGCATTGCCTGAACAAGAGGATGAAAAGAGAATTAGATTAACGAATACAAATGACAAAATACCTAGAACATAGTCTTGCCTGATAGATAAGACAGTATTTACACGTTTTACCATGCTAGCGATCTTTTAAAACGGTTATTGGCAGAAGAAATCACATGAACAGCACTTACTGTTGAAAGATCAAATGCTTGAAAAAAGGTATCATCTGAATAAACGATATTCGATTGAAATGATTTTTTAGAACCGTCTTTCAAAATAAATTCGATTGAATAGGAATCCTTTTCAGACCCTTCATTAGTAATGGTGATTCCTCCAATTGACTTATTTACTGAATAATAACAAGGGTATAATGATGGTGCAAAATGGCTACGATAAAATACCATTGGGCTCCATCGTTTTTCCACATACGATTTCATGACAATATCTTGAATGATGCGATAATTATCTCTTGGGTCAATTACGACTGTTCGACCTGTAGCACCAATACCAAGTAAAATATTTCCATCCGGAAGTTCTTCTGAAGAACCGTATTTAAGCGCTTTCCCGTTATCGTTACTATCAATTAGACAGGAAACACTTTTCACTAAAATGTTCTTCAAATTTGATGTCTCATTTAATATTACTAATGAGGAATGTACACCTGCCTGTTCGGAACTATCGTTATTAAAAATCAATAATTCTCCTTTCTTATTTTTCTCAATAGAATGCTGTAAAGAGAATGTACCTATTGAACTATTTTTTTGATTAGGGGAAAGCTTAGAACCAAATGTATCAATCACTTTACCTGTGACTTTATCCACTTTCATAATTAAACTAATATCCCTTAAGCCATAATATAATTGCTTATTTACTTCATCATAATAAAATGCATTTGCATGCATACTTTCAGGCAACCAACCATCTAAAACTCTTTCTCCTAGATATTCACCACAGTTCCATTTCCAAACGATTTTATTGTCAGGAGAATATTCAATTAAAGTCCCAAAAACTCCCATCAAGAATAATTTCCCGTTTTTTTCAAAAATATTATCCTTGCCCAGTAATTTCTTGTACATCTCTTTATTAACGCGCAATGGAACCATTTCTTCCGTTTCACTCATCACCATATAATTACCATTATCGAGCTTACGAAAATCGTGATGATAATTCTCTTTGCCTTTTTCTGTACCTAATTGACTTTCTGGCGCCATCCAAAGAATATTTCCATCCCGATCAAATTCAATTGCTATACTACTTGTGATAATCGTTGTGAAAGTTCCCGAACGGGTCATGCGTAAATCACGCATATTTAATTCGCCCTTTAGTGGGAAATTTTTCAATACAGGCATTCTCCAGACTTCTTTCCCATCCCAAGTATTCATGTTTTTTGACTGATCAAACAACACATATCCTTTTCCAGTATAATTCCCACGAATTAAGTTCGAGTAAATTAAGGTATCGTAACTTCTGGTGTTAGTTATTGAAAATTGATAATCTGGTGATGAATACAAGGATTTACCTTTCTTATCAAAAGCTTGATAATTCCAAGTATAATTCCCTCCAAATCGGAAGAGATTACAAAAACTCACCTGAGTAGAATCAACTTGCTGATGAAAGTATTGCTTATGCCCTTTGTACTTAAAAGAAAGCACATAATAGTTCGCATTTTCTACAGCCGGATATTCAAATACCAGATCGGTGTATGTTAGTGTAGATTGATTGGCAGGAACAATCTGAGCTTGTGTATTAATCCCGATTAAGAATAAACTAAGCCCAATTAAGATGCGTAAGTAGAAATTGCTCAAAACACTGATGATATTTATTCAGAGCAAAAATATAATATTTTAAATGGAGCAAGTTAAAATCAAGCAAATCCGGATAGAAAGCACGATCCTTAAATCAAAAAACTACAGATTCCGAATGTCGTACCTTCCACTTGAAAAAGTGTTCGCATTTACCAGTAATTCGATGCATTGTCGAGCGACTACTACTGCTGAAGCTAACTGACCATTCTGCTTTAATTCTTGAAAACGCTCCAACTTGGAGAATTGATCAGGATTACTCGATCGTATTTTTTCCTGCATTTCCGTATCAATCACGCCCGGTGCGAAAGAATATATTCGGGTAAAGGAATCGTTTCGTATTTCGCGTTCTTTAATAATTGCATCCATTAACATATCCATTGCTGCTTTGCTACTGCAATAAATCCCCCAGCCGTCATAAGCATTCTGTGATGCTCCGCTACTAATCGAAATAAGTGTGCGTTTCTTGTTGGATGTTTGGGCTAAAAATCGATTGATTAAAATGCTCGATGATATCACATTCAACATCAAACTCGACTCAATTGAACTGGTGGATATTTCTCCTAAATACCCAATATCACCCAATGTTGCAGCATTCGAAATCAACAAGAATTCATCTGCTACTGGTGAAATAGGTAATTCTAATTGGCTTGCAACACCAGCTTTTGACAAATCTGCCTCAACCGGATAATAGCTTTCATGATCTATCGAATGAGTTCGAGAAATCCCAAGTACATTCCAGCCTTGCTCCAACAAAACTTCCGCGAATGCTTTGCCTAATCCACGCGATGTTCCGGTGATGATTGCTTGTTTCAAACCTTCGCTAAAGCTGCATCAATATCAGCTAGCAAGTCTTCTACATCTTCAATCCCAACCGATAAACGAATCAAACCTTCTACTACTCCAATGCGATCACGCTCAGCTTTGGGAATAGAAGCATGTGTCATGGATGCTGGATGATTTACTAAAGATTCCACACCACCCAAACTTTCTGCTAGCGAAAATAAATGTGTGCTAGTCAAGAACCTACGTGCTGCCTCAGCCGATTCATCCTTCAAAATAAAACTCATCATTCCACCAAAATCACGCATCTGCTTTTTAGCAATGTCATGATTCGGATGATCTTCAAATCCAGGCCAATATACTTTCCCAACTTTCGGGTGATTGCGTAAATGGTTCGCAATGATGCGTCCGTTTTCGCAGTGAGCCTTCATACGAACGTGTAATGTTTTCAAGCCTCGCAAAACAAGAAAACAATCCATTGGTCCGGGAACAGCACCGCAACTCTTTTGAATGAAATAAAGCTTTTCACGCAATGCCGGATCGTTCATCATCAAGCAACCGTGAATCAAATCACTGTGTCCACCCAAATATTTGGTACCTGAATGCAACACGATATCAGCTCCTAAATCCAAAGGATTCTGAAGCCAAGGTGTGGCGAATGTATTATCGACCGTTAAAAGGATGTTTTTACCCTTCAAAATAGCTGCAACAGCCGCTATATCGGTGATACTCATTAAGGGATTGGTAGGAGTTTCGGTCCAAACCAAGCGTGTTTTATCATTAATAAGCGGACGAATATTCTCGGGATTTCCCATGTTCACAAAGTGAAAACGGATTCCCATCGGCTCGTAAATTTTGGTAAACAAGCGGTAAGTTCCACCATACATATCGTCGGCAGCAATTACTTCATCACCCGGAAGCAACAATTTCATTACTGTATCAGTAGCTGCTACACCACTGCCGAAACTTAAGCCAAATGCCGCATTTTCTATGGCAGCCAAACAATCTTCCAGCGCTTTACGAGTTGGATTCTGCGAACGCGCATACTCATACCCTTTGTGTGTTGCCGGAGCTTCTTGCACATAGGTAGAAGTTTGGTAAATAGGTGTCATGATTGCACCGGTGCTTGGATCGGGCTCTTGTCCGGCGTGAATCAGTTTGGTAGCGAGTTTCATTAGTTGAAATGTGATGGTTGATGCTCAGTAAATAAGAAAATTTCCGATTACTTATGCAGGTAAAATAGTAGTAATTACTTCCCCAAAACCGATACGAACTTTTTCGTTTTTCGCATAAGCTTTCATAATAACCGTATCGTTATCCTGAATGAATTTACGCTCCGTATTATTGGGCAGTTTAAGTGGTTCTGTTCCGCGCCAAGTGAGTTCCATCATTGAACCGTAACTATCTCGAATTGGCCCGCTGATCGTACCAGATGCATACAAATCTCCCACTTGAATATTGCAACCATTGGATGCCTGGTGGGTGAGTTGTTGTACCATATTCCAGTACATGTATTTATAGTTTGAATGTACAATTCGTGCAGCATTGAAACGCGGAGTTTCTAATAGCACTTCTAACTCAATATCGTAATTGTGTGTTCCTTTGAATTGTAGATAAGGCAATGGTTTCGGGTCTTGAACTGGTCCTTCCACACGGAATGGTTCCAAGGCATCCATACTCACTACCCAAGCACTTACACTCGAAGCGAAACTCTTAGCTAAAAACGGCCCGAGTGGCACATATTCCCAGCTTTGAATATCACGTGCACTCCAGTCGTTAAAAAGCACCATTCCAAAAATGTAATCTTCTGCTTCATCAATACTAACAGGCGTTCCAAGAGGATTCGATCGACACGTAACGAATGCCATTTCGAGCTCAAAATCGAGTTGTTGACATGGTCCAAAACTAGGCGCATCCTGATCAGCAGCTTTGGTTTGTCCTTTCGGGCGTTTTACGGGTGTGCCACTTAGTATAATGGAAGAAGCGCGACCGTGATAACCGATTGGAATGTGTTTCCAGTTGGGTGAAAGAGCATTTGCAGGATCTCGTAACATGGTTCCCACATTGGTTGCATGCTCGATACTCGAATAAAAATCGGTGTAATTACCTACTTTCAAAGGCATACATACTTCTACCTGTGAAATAGGTAACAAGCAGGATTCGCGCAAATCAACGTCTTTACGTAGGTCGTTGTGTTTATCATCGAGCAAACGAGAAATACGATTACGCAAATCGCGCATCATCTCTTTCCCTAGTGCCATACAGGCATTGATGGAATCTTGCTCGAAAATTTGTTGCACAAAATCAACTCCAAGCAATCCACTTTTATTCAACACAGCTAAATCGAGCACGTGATCACCAATTCGGGTTGCCACATGATGATGCTCGTTTATACAGATTACACCCAAAGGAAGATTCTGTATGGGAAAATCGGAATTTTCAGGTACCGGAACCCATGAACGTAAATTTGGATCGTTAGCGCGTATCATAAAAGTTAATTTTAAAAAGTAGATCGATTTTTAGTTAAGCAAAAAGCGGATAATCACTCATCAACTTATTCACTTTCTTACCAATAGCAGCAAGCTTTTTATCATCCGTATGGTTTACAATTGCTTCATCAATCCAGTTTACAATTTGCGGAATTTCTTTTTCGGTTATTCCACGTGTAGTGATAGCAGCAGTCCCCACACGAATTCCAGAAGTTACAAATGGTGATTTATCATCAAATGGAACCATGTTTTTGTTCACGGTGATATCGGCTTTTCCTAATGCGATTTCGGCTTCTTTACCAGTCACATT
>ERZ795056.1662-NODE-1662-length-25858-cov-5.528001_pt1 | contig 25858 bp, 33 predicted proteins | sample MGYA00375140_ERZ795056 | MGnify/ENA primary metagenome ERZ795056 (study PRJEB30185, sample SAMN05720227) | activated sludge metagenome | isolation source: Anaerobic digester | place: USA | collected 2015-03-09 ... | reverse complement strand
AAAAAGTCTCTCATTACAGTAGCTCTTAATGTTGGAAATGTTTTTCTTACAATAGATATTGTTTTATTTGGATTAGTTAAACCCCATACTATTAAAAGTTGACATAAAGACCAGGTTTTAGAAGACCTTGAAGAACCTTGGTTAATAATAAATCTTTTATCACTTTGTAAAGCATTATGGTTTTTTTGATATACTATTGTTGCATCTAAATTCATTTAATACATTGATGATTTTATATGGTTCTTACCAGAATTGTTATGTTCTAAATGTCTAAACATTAAATCTTTTGGTAAAAACTTATGACAAAAGTAAGAATTATTAAATGAAGCTGTGTTACCATCAAAACTAACTTTCTTATCTACTATCAATAATTGTAAATCTTTATCTAAAAAGAAGTTACCTATCTCTTGATAGTTTAGAATAGGTAGTCCTAATACCATTGCAAATGGTTTATCTAATTTATATAATCTATCTAATACTTTTAATTTACTTGAGAATGGTGGATTAGATATAATATAATCATATTGTTCAGGTTCATATTCAAAGAAGTCTTTACCTTGCCATATATGAGAATAGATTACATTATGACCTGAACTTTTTAATTGTATAACAAACTCACTTGTCTCAGTGTCAAATGGACACCATATAGTTGAGTTAGGTTTAATAAACTCTAATACAACATCAACTAAAATCTTTGGTGTATAATACTCATCTTTTAGGTTAAATGATTTTTTATTTAACCATTTACTCATATCACTATCTTTACTCATTCATTTATATATTTATATTTATTATTTATATTATACCACTAAGTTTTACTCTCCCTTATGTAGTACATTTTTACTCTTCATCATCTTTCCTTGGTAGAACTATATTAACATTTATCTCAGATACTATTTTATCACCACCAGAGGTTATATCAACACTATCTGAATATCCTCTCTTCTTAGCTCTATATCTTAAATAGAAATGTATTGACTTCTCACTTCCTTCAACAATCTTTTTATATAATTGACTTTCTGCCATATCAATAGCTAACTCATTTATATCATCAACTGTTGCTTTGAAGTCTTCATCTGTTTTACAATAATCATAGAATGTGTTTCTTGATAAACCAACTTCTTTACAAGCATAGGATACTATACCCAAATGCTTTTCTAAGGCTTTTAAGAGCCTTTCTTTGTTCTTCTCTGTATCTCTTATCATAATTATTTTTTAATTTGTTTAATGTCATCTATGTAAGTTTTAAATACCTAAATCATTTAACTTCTTATCTCTTCTTTTTTGTTTTAGTATTTCTTTATAAGTTTGTAACCAAGGTGTATCAATACCTTGGTTATAAAATGATTTTAATATATCATCTATCTCACCATATAATTCTAATTCACATATTATAAACTCACCAAATCCAATTAGTTCTTCTTCACTATATGGTTCCATTATATATTATTGTTTTTGTTTTGAAATTCTCTTATATCATTTTTCATCTCTCTGATATATTTACAAGAATAGTCTTTATTTATCTTTAAATGTTTAGCAAGGTCTGTGCCTTTAGTAATACCTTTCTTAAAGTAACAATCAAATATAATTTGTTTAATCTTATCTTGTTCTTGATCTCTATAAAGTTGTAATATACATTTCTTTTCATTATACCAGAATTCTACTTCTAATTTACCACTAAGTGATTCATCAAAATCATCAATGACATCAGGTATATAATCTGATGTCATTACTTTTTCTAAATGTGTAAATGATACTGAACCATTCCATATAGTCATCATTTTAATATAGTTTATAACTATTCTTTGTAATTGGTCTTCATTACTAAACTTATCTCTACATTTTTCATATATATATAAGTAAGCTTCATTGACTGCAGTAGATGGGTTTATATATCTTTTATTTTGTTTATAAGCAATGCCCTTTGCAATCTTTTGTAACATATCCATATTATTTACAAAGAATTTATTAATATCACTATTACTCACTGATTATTTATTCTTTTTTACATCTATATACCAGTTTCTAAAATCATTTAGAAAAGCTTTTCTTTGTGTCTTGGTACAAAAACAACTATCTATCCATACACCATCAATACTTTTTCTTAAATCATTTAGAACTTTACAAGTTATCTTTGTAGGTTCATCATCAATATAATGTTCTATAATCTCAATCTGTTCATCTGTCATTACTAATATTTTATTTTTATAAGGAAACATTTTATTTAAAATCTGTTGCCTTTCTTTACATTTTGTGCATTGCGTAATTCCTAACCAAGTTGTTATTCTCTTAATTGTATCACCAAAACCTAAATCTTTGTTATTCATATACTATTTTAGTAGCTTTCTATACTCTTCAAAACTATTTACTCTTGCTTCTGCAATCTTAAAATAATCTTCATCTAATTCCATACCTACAAATCTAAATCCTTCTAAACAAGCAGATATACCAGTTGAACCTGAACCCATAAAAGGGTCTAAAATAATTCCTCCTGGTGGTGTTATCAATCTACAAAGATAAGTCATTAGATTGATTGGTTTTAAAGTTGGATGAAAATTCTTTTTTATTACATCTATTTGTTGTCCTCCAAGTGCTTCACCTGGTCTATAACCTTTTGTCTCTTTATCAAAACTATCATCTAAACCCAAGTTTCTTTCTTTCTTACCAACTTTAGCAACATAAAAAAATCTTGATGCACCACCTTTGTCACTATAATCTCCAACATATAACTTTTGTTTATAGTTGTTATCTTGTTGTTCATATTTATGATACATATTGCCAGCCTCTTTATCTGTTACTTTAGGTTTAGTATTTGATTTACTTATACCACTTTGTTCATCTAAAACTTGTGCTGCTTCTTCATCAAATAAAATGTTGGCTGGAAATCTACCTTCATTATGACTTGGTGATGATTGTGAGTTAAAAGTGCCATCTAAACTTCCTTGTAATGATAAACCAGGTTTTCCATTACCAATTCTACCTTCCCATTTATCATCTGTTCCAATTCTACAACCATCAACATTTATTCCACCTGTTCCCCATTTGATTACATTATCTACAATAGTTTTTTCACTTAAAGGTTTTCTTGCTAAACAGATTGGCTCATTTGCTGGTTTCAATGCAGTTCCCCAACCTTCATATTGTGATGAACCTTTTGTTATTATTCTATCATCATTATTATATGTATCACCATCTTCTTTATAGTATTCAGTTCCTGTAAGAACTCCTGTTCTTTTATTACCATCAGGAGCAATATATTCTCCTTTAATTTCTCTTTCATTACCTTGTTTCTTATCAAATGCTTTCCCTATATTCAAACTTTTTGGAAATCCTGAGGCGTATATCCACATAATCTGGTCTCTAATCTCAAAACCAGCATCTTCCATATTTACAACCATTCTATGATACGTGCGGGTACCACCAAAAGATAGAACGTGGCCACCGGGTTTTAGAACTCTTAGAGCTTCTTTCCAAAACTCTACACTTGGTACTTCATAATCCCATTTTTTATTCATAAATGATAATCCATAAGGTGGATCAGTCACAATTGAATCTATACTATTATCAGGTAGTTTTTTTAAGGATAATATATTATCTCCCTGCATTAATTTAATTTGTTTCATATTTAATAATTTTTTATTTTATATAAAGTATATATTATTTTTGTTGGTCTCTCTTTACATCTAATAAATCATTATACATTTGTATCAAATCTTCTTCTATTTCAAGATTAGTTTCAATATAACCAAATGTATTTATGTGATGTGATGCAAGTCTATAAGCATCTATATAATCAATAAAACCCCTTTGTCTATAAACTCTATCTAAAAAGTCTATACACTCAGTGGTCAATTTGTTTTTGGTTTTTCTTTGTTCTAATTTTTTATCAATAAAATCTGTTTTACCTTTTTTAGATAAACATACTTTACATTTAGTCTTTGTGTAGTACCACTTATTATTTAATTTAGTCTTTCTAAAGTAGAATTTCTCTCTATAAGTATTACAATTTTTACATTTTAATAATTCATCCATATACTATATATTATTATTTGGTGGCTCCTTTTAGATATTTATTATTCTTCTACCCTCATCATCTGAATAATCAAGACTTATTGTATTTAATCTATTCTTTTGTAATATTTTAAATTGCATTGCAAATGCTCTTTTAACTAATTCTGTATAGTAACTAAATGGATTATCATACACATCTTCATTAAAATGACGCCAGTTTTTTATAATAATCTCATAAGAATATGCTTCACAATCATATCTATCTTCTTCATCATTATATTTAAACTTTTTAGATACACCTTTAACAATCATCATACACATTTGTAATAGTTTATTTGATAATTTACCAATTGCTTTACAATATATAACTTCTTTAAACATCTCTTTATTATCAACATAGTTATCACCTTCTTTTACATATCTTGAGTGTTGTATTCCTTTATTATCAAGTTGTTCTTTTTTTAATAATAATGCTTCTTCTGCTTCTTTCTCAGTTAGAAATAAACCTAAGTGTTTACTTCTATTATCATACCATATAGTTGCAGTCCATTTTCCACATTTGTGTAGTCTTATTCCTTTCAAAATGTTTACTATTTTTTATTTACTAATATAATCAATACTATTATTCCTAATATAAATAATAAAATTAAATCTTCTTTGTCTTCTTTACTCATTTAATAGTTGGTTTATTTTTTCTTCTCTTTTAAGCATTTTTTTCCAATTGTGATAACTTACTACCTCTTTTGGTTTATCATCTATTATAACACACCATTTAGCTTTATAAGACCACTCTATGTCATCTATCTCTAAACTTTCTCTTAAATGATCCATATAATCATTATATAAATCAAAATCTTCATCTTCTGCAAATATCATATTTAATTGTATTAGTTATTATTATATATATTTATTATATATTTAGTTTAATCAAAAAGGAAATTTAAACCTTTTATTATTTCTTTTTTAGTTGCTGATAGTTTTTCATCTATTATACTTTTCATTAGAATTTCTTTTTCATTATAAATATAATTTAATTGTTTACCTTCACTTGGTTGTAAATAGATTACTGATTTATTTATCTTTTCATCTCTACTTATACTGGTTGCTTTATTAGCCACTAATGTTTTAACCTCATTATTTATTTTATCTATATCCCATACAATTGTTTCATTAGGACAAAAATTGATATATAATATACTCATTTCATCTTTATTAAATCCTAAATCTTTTCTAATCTTTTTTAAAGAATTTAATTTCTTTGTTTCAAGTATATATTCAGGGAATTGTCTATCTCTTATTTTAATCTCAATTAAGACACGTTTTTTTATAGAATGTGTCTCACTATCAATTATATGATAAAATGCGTCATATGCTGCGTATGTGTCTGTAGTGAAGTGTAATGTATATTTAAATAAATTACTATAAATTTTTTGTAACTCTTTTAATGATTCTCTACCTATAAATTCTCTTTTTTCAAAATCGTTTGTAAACTTCATCTCGTTTAATATATTTTATAAAATTTATTTCTAAATAATTATAGTATATATTAAACTTTTTTAGTCTGTTTTCATATAAGCGGTTCTTTATAGATAGTATAAAAAAATCCACTATTTAAGTGGATTTTTATTTAAGGAACTGTAAATGGATCTAATGTCAATGTTGTACAATTATTACAACTTTTAGATCTTACTATATGTTGGCCTTGATGTTCAGGATTATTCCATTCCCATATAACAACTTGATTTGTCCATACATTAGAACTACAACCATTACTTGTTATTGTTAATTGAATAACATCACCAGATTTAAATGATTATACCTTTAATTATATTTTCTATATATGGATGTTTATTATCAATCATATCCTCTATCCATTCTTCATTGGTCATATACTCTGCATCAAATATAAGATATGTATTACCTTTAAATGATATCCTTCTTTCTGGATAATAATTACCAATAGGATTATCATAGTTATTTGTAATAGATTCTATATTATCAATTAGAAGTTTTATTATTTGTTTTTTATCCATTTCATTTTTTATTATTTTTTATTATTTTTTATTCTACTTTGCTTCACAAAGAGTTACACTAAGTTGTTCTGCTTAGTCAGATTTTTTTTATCCTTTAAGTATGAGGCAGGGTTTTTTAATATATGAGTCATTAAAATAGTGATTTTTATACTTTAAGTTATCTTCTTCTGATTCATATTCCCAACCAACCTCCGAAATTTCACCATCATTGATGTCTTTTGAATATACTTGAATATCTCCATATCTATCAATTTCATTTTTAAGTTCTTCTCTTATTTTTTTCTTGGTAAGGTCCAATAACCACTCTAATTCTAACTTGTCTTCTAAGGTATAACCATTATACCAATTTATAATTGTTTGTATCATTTTAGTATTTCATTTATTTTTTGTTCTCTCTTATTTATAATATATTGACTATATAAAATTGTTGGATATTTAATTTCAATACTGATTGGTTTTATGTTTTGCTTCTTATCTTTTATAGTTTCTTCACTATAAGTGGTATTATTATACATATTATACTCTAATTCATCTACCAAGAATGTAAATAGTATTGTCTCTACAAACTCTTTATCAAACCTATTTATCCATACATCTATACTATTTTGTGAAAAACCTGTTTTTTCTATAAACTCTTCATTACTCATATTCCTAATTTATTTAATTTTGATGCTCTATTCTCCTGAATTAATTTTAATTTGAACCATAAGTGGAAGCTCATAAACTTTAACCACCTTGTTTATGTTTTACTATATATTTAGCCATTAGTTAGGTATTCTATAAGTAATAATTGTATCTCATCTCTTATCTCTCTGACTTTCTGTTTGTCATCAAAGAACCTTAATAGGTCAAAGTTTAGTTCAATAATGTTTTCTTTAATTTCTTCTTTTGTTCTCATAGTTTTTGTTTGTTTTTATAAGTATATATTAAGTTTTAATAGTCACTTTTTTCTAAATAAATTCATTTATTACTTCTCTAATATCTATAATCTGTTGTCTTGGTAGTTCTAAATCTAAAAGTGAATATAAAAAATCTAATGTGCCATCTCTATCAGATAGTATATTATCATTAATATTTATTATTTTCTTGTTATAACCAGTCCCATATGTTAATATGATACCTTCTTTCTTCCATTTGAATAAATCTAATTCTTTTATTCTTAAATTATCTGTGTTTGGTTTTCTAATTCTCATTTATTTGATATGGGTTATTTTTTCTCCATTTTGTGTATAGATACCAGGTCTTTTCTTTTTTCCATAAGTTTAGGTCATAAAATATATCTTCTGATGGTTCTATAGAATCCTTTTTAAGAGCATTTATCATTGATATAAACAACTTTTTATCATCAGTTGATACTTTGTCTATCTCAACATTTTTAAAGTTCTTATAGTTGATTATTTCTTTAGTAAATACTTTTGATTCTTTTATCTTAATTCTTAAAAGACATTTAAAGTTTATCTCATTAAAGAATAATTCTATTTCATTTTTAACTTCTTCTACTTGTGATTTCTTAACTCTTATTGCATCGTGTATTGGTAGTATATCATATCCTTTATCTAAAAGTCTATTTAATAAACCATCAATCATTATTAAACTTTCTGTTCTTTGTAATAGGTTAGAGAATGATTTATAACCATTTTCTTTTTTATAATTATCAATAAACTCCATTGTTTGTGGATATAAATCTCTAACATTATTTTGTTCTGATTTTATTTTATCAAATGCAACTCTAAACCATTTATCTTTTGATATAGTATTATATAAGGTTCCATTCTGTGATTGTTCTATAAAGTCTTTATCTAAATTGTTTGTTATAAAAGCCAGTATAGAGAATTGTGCATTTGCTATATCTAATTCAACTAATTCTTCACCATCAAGTTCTATATAGTTTAATAAAGATGATTTCATATTAGTTAAGTTGTAATCTAATCTCATATTAGTTTGGTTTCTTGATACTCTAAATATTTTATTTTCAATATCAAATTTAGATTTTCTGTATATTAGTCTTAGGTCATTTGTTTTTCTAATTAAGAATAATTCTATACTATCAATATAACATTTATCTTTATATTGTATTAGGTCTAAACCATTTTCTTCTGCTTGTTTAAGTGCATTTTCTAATTTATATCTATATGTGTTGTTATCAAATACTATTTTAACATACTCATCAACTATTTCATTATTTACTTTTATATCACTTCTTGTTATGTTAAAGTTAGATATATAATCATTTATTTCAGGTTTAATATAAAGTCTGTTAAGTATTGATTTTACTGATGTTTCCAATTTAGTACCACAAATATGATATGGTAGATTTATTAGAGAAGATAGATTGTTAAAAGATTGGTCTTGAAGATTTAATTTAGTACCACTTAGTACCACTTGATTATTAGATTTAGTACCACTTAGTACCACTTGATTATATTGACCATTAATTAGAGATTGATTAAATCTATAACCTTTTGCTTTACCTTTAATATCATAACTTTCTATACCTTGATTATTAGTATATACTTCTAATATACCATTATTAACAAGATTATTTTTAATCTCATAAACATAGTTCATAGTTTTAATTATAGATATAAAGTATTCTTTACTTAATTCTTTATAAGTATTGAAGTCACCACCCTCATAAATATAAAGGTTGAATATTGATATACAAAGATTTAATGCTTTTTGTTTTTTAGTTTCACTGTTCCATTCTAAATTTTCAACAGCTGTTTTAATTGTGTCAAGGATTGACTGATTAGTTTTCATATGCTCTATTATTTTTATGTGGCTCTCTTTATTTTTACTTGGGTAGAGCAGCAGGGCTAATTACTTCCCTGCAACCCAAGATATAATTATTATGTCAATAATTCTATATACTATATATTATATTTTTAAACTCTCTTTTGTTGTTTTTTGAATTTATTTTAAATTATTTTTAATATATTTTTCTAATCTAAAATACATCATATCTAATTGTTCAGTTTCTGTGTAGTAATCTGGTATATCATTAGCAAATACTTTTATATACTCATCAATTAGTTTTAAACAATCTATATAAGATACCTGGTAGTTGTTTATTTCAATTCTTTTTAATAAAATATATATTGACCTAACCTCTATATTTATCTTCTCTCTAAAGTCTTTTAATTTAGTATTCTTACCACCTTGTGGTTTATATGGTTTATCAGTCTTTCTTTTATTTATTCTATTTGAGTTACATTCTTTACAATATGAGCTATATGCCTTTGTCACACATCTCTTTTTAAAATATCCTAAATAATAGAATCTTACCTCAGGTTTTTCTATATTACATTTTTTACATACTTTCATTAAGTATATAGTAATACTTTATCTCTCTGTTGAAGTCAATTGTGATAAACCAACAATTATTGAACTAACCATTATTAAATAACTACCTATTGATACCAATATAGTAACTGGTGATGCAATAAATGCCCCACCTATTACTCCAAGAGCCAACCCAGCCTTTTGTATATTCTTCCAGAATTGTGGTGTTGGCTCTAAAAATCTTTTATACAGTTGTTCCATTCTTTCTTCTATTTATTTCATCTCTTACAACACAAGCAAACTCATAATATTCATATTCTATAAAATAGTCTATCATATTTTCAAACATTATATCTGTGTCATTAGTATAGTCTTCAATATATAAAAGTATCTTTAATTCAAATGGTTGAAAATACTTTACTATATCAGTTATAATAATATCTTTTATTCTAAAATTATCTAAAAAATTATCCATATCATCCATACTTTTTTACTATTTTTATATATCTTTCTTACCAGCCAATCTAAGATTTAAGTTCTTTATTTCCTGTGTTAAGTCTTTCACTGCATCATATAATAAATCAAACTTATCTGTTAAATGTAAATGGTTATTTTCTAATATATTTATTTTTATAGTATTAGATTCACTATTTGATTTAACCTTATCTAATTCAGTCATTGTTCTATTTAAAAAATAACCTATTATACCAATAACTACACCACCTACTATTCCAATTGTTGAATCCATTTCTTATCTTTATTTTTTTTCTTTCTTGAATATTTCTTCTTATTCTTATAGATGTTCGGTCTTGTCGCCATCTTTCTTTCTTCTAATGTTATAATTATTGTTTTCATATTAAATTATTAGTAAACCTGTTCCTTCGTTGAATTGGTCACCTCTTGGATTACAATAATCATTTTTAATTTGACTATCTTTATTAAGCTTATCAAGATATACAGGATAATTATTTTTATTATCAATTAAGAATTGTTTCAACTCTAATTCAAAGTATTGAGCCTTTTGAATATAGTTATCATACATAAAGGTTGTTTCATCCTTCTCTACACTTTCTGAATTATCATCATTTTGTTTTTGTAATCCTTTATTCTTTAATTGGTAAGTTAAAGATAAAACAGCCTCAGCAGTTGCTCTCCAAGCAATTGCGAATTGCATTATTTCAACCAATTCAGTCTCATCAGCATTCAATGTTTGGTTATTATATTTAGTTAATAAATCATCAAAGAAATATGAACCAATTTGTTTTTTAATAAATGCTTTTGAAGCAAATTGTATTAATGGTGTAAAATCAGATGCATCTACGTTAGATGTAATCATACCATATAGTTTTAAATATCTCTCAGTACAAAAGTAAATCATTATTTAGTTGGATTAGTTTTATCTACTATCATCTCACCAATGATTTGATAGTTATTTATTTTTAAATTTGATTTGATATCAGCAATGAATAATAATTCATCAGCAATCTCCTCCATCATTTCTCTTAAAGGCATCACAACATTCTTCTCAAATATAACATACGATTGTTGTAATTCATTACCAGTTCCTAAAGAACCTGATACTCTAATACCCATTAATAATGGATCTATTGAGTGAGCTCTACAAATATTTGCATCTACTCTTTGTAAAGTGCTATCAAATATCTTATCATTATTGTTTATAGGAATTGTTTCAATAGTTGGAAGTTGGTCAGGTGAATTAGCAACAAATGTCATAATTCTACCAGCTGATGGAGCACCTTTAGCTTTATTAATTGTATCTTTAAACTGATTTATTTCATCTTGTGAACCAAATTTCTTAGCAAGTTTAATCATATATGAAGGAAATATACTATTAATTATATTAGATTTTTGTAAATATGACATTTCACCATCTAAGAAAGCATCATTTAAAGCAGAGCAGTATTGAGGTATAGGATAAATATCTTGTCCTGCATCACCATCTATTTCATAAACAAATAATGTTTTTTCTTTTGCACCAACATAATATGGTGCAATTTCATACATACCTACACTTCTTGCCCAGTCATCTGAGATAGTATAGATAGTCTTAGAGATGTTTACTCTCACCTTCTCAGGTCCAACTCTCTTTATTGAAATATCTTTCGTTGTAGGGTCTATAATGATACATACACGTCCGTGCATTATTAAGTCTTTAGTTAATTGTCTTATTAGTTTATTGAATCTATTCTTTTTAATAAAAGTATATTCTTTTATCTTTTGAACTGCTGATTTATCATTTGATATTATTTCATAACCACCACCTATTGTTGCATTTGCTTTATAGTTTATAATAGAACCATTTAAAGCAGATTGAAAATACATTTGATTTACTATTTGAGGAAATAAATTATCATTACCAAATCTAATAAATCTTTCTGAACCATAACCTCTTATATAAGGTAGTGATAAGTTTCCTTCACCTATCTTACCAAAAGGTGTGCTGAAGGCACTATACAAAGGTCCTTCTTGTGTTGTAACCATTGTTGTTTCTTTTTTGTTAAAATTCCAAAATCCCATTTTATATATTTTTATTTTTATAAATAGACACTATCATTTATAGTTTCTATATCATCATCATTACCACTGACAACCATTCTACCTTCTTCTATTACAATTCCAGTTGTATCATTAATATCAAGAGATGCAGTCAGTCCTTCATATACAGTATATTTATATTGCCCACTTACTAAACTTAGTGGCACATTATAACCTCCTGTTGTGGATCCTGTTGCACTTTCTACTAAAACAAACTGATTGTATCTATTAGTGTAGGAACTTATATCTGGTGTTGAGAATGTTATTGTTTGAGCTTCTAAATTATATTCATTTAGAAATATGAATAAAAAGTTAGGTGATGTTAATTTAGAACTTTCTGATAAAGTTAACACCATATTATTAGTTGTTGATTTTTGAATATATATCACTTTTTATTATTATTTTTATTATTATTGTTTAAGAACTATATAAAATATAAAGCCCTCTAATATAATTAGAGGGCTTTTATTTACTATTTTCTTTTATTAGATAACCGCGGTTACCAAAGCAACAGGAATTTCATAAGGTCTATTAGCCATTTGAGCAGTAAAAGTTACTGTATATTTTGAACCATCAGCTCTAAGTGTTCCAGTTTCTTCTGTTCCACCATCAAGTTGTGCGTGATCTAAATACCAATATATTCCATTTGCATCTAAAAAGATAATATCTAAATATCTTTGTCCTTCACCAAGAACTTGTAAAGCTCTTGATTTAGAAGCTTCTCTTCTGTGAAATACTAATGTTAGTTTTGCTTCATAGAAAGTTGAACCATTTATTAAGTCAATCTTAGGATCAACTGTTACAGAACCAACATTTCTATTAAACTCGAAAGTTGTGAATTTTGGTGATGCTGTTGCACTTGTGATTAAGTGAGTTGATGCAGAAGCAGTTACTATAACATTATCAGTGTCATTAATATATACAGAAAATATACCTCCTTGGTTGTTAGAACAAGATTTAGTAATTGATGTTAAAGTTGTACAAGCCATTTGTTATATTTTTTTATTTTTTATTTTAGTAATATAAGGGTCTTTATTCTAACCTTGAGTTTTTTATAACCCCTATATACTAATATTTTTTATTTAGCTGTAGTAAACAATCTCAGCACCATTAACAATATAGAATCCAACTTTTAAGTTAGCTCTTGTTCTAAGTTTAGGTTCTGCAACAGAATCTTCTAAGTTTACAGCTTTTAATGCTTTACCATCACCTTCACCATCAAATGCATAGATTAAGTTATCTTTCAAAGTTAATACAGCTTTGTTAGCAGACATACCTTCAGCAACTACTAATTTGATATCCAAGAATGAAAAATCAAGATTTTTAGTTACATAAGATAAAGTATTACCAGCAGCAACAGCTTGTCTGTAAGCAGCAGCAATGTTAGGTGATACAAAAAATCTTAAATCAGCAGTTCTGTTGATTAATTGTGGTGCATTAGTTGCCAATGAATTGTAAACTTTTGCAAGTTCTCCTAATACATTTGTAGGTGTAATAGAAGCTGTAGCAGCTACATCTAATACTGCTGTGTCAGCAAGTAAAAGTTTTTCATAACCATCACACAATGCTTTGTAAGAGTTTGAACCAGTGTACCCAGATGCAGTTGAACCTGCACTACCTTGCCATCTGATTACTTCAACTTCTGCAGCAATTTCTTTAGCCATTTGGTCCCAGTAAAAGTTCATAAATGGTTGTACTTCAAAAGAAGCTCCTGAACCTTTAGCCATAGATAAAGATAAGTAAGATGCTTCAATGTCAAATCTACAGATTTCAGCAAGTGCAGATACTGGACATACATCAATTTCTACTGCAGATAAAGTTTGGTCACCAGCAACAAATTCACAAGAACTCTCTTTCAAGATGTTTGTAAAAGAAGTTGTAGCAATTTTTGTTTTTGATTTAATTCCTGGCAATGTTCTGAAGTTATTTACAATATCTTCATTGATATATGCTTTAGAAAAGAATTCAACAGGATTTGCATTTAATAATGCTGAACTGTCAATGTTTAAGTCAAATTTTAATTCTCTCATTTTTTATTTGTTTTATTTTTATATTATTGTTTAGAATAATTATTTTTATATTTTTTATTATAATTCAACTCTTGAATTAACATAAAATTTGTTAAATGCCTCAAATCTTTCGTTTATAGACAATTGTGTTGGTATTAATTCAATCTCGTCTTCAACCTCAACTTCTTCAGCTTTCATACTTCCAATAAGCTTATATAACTCATCAAATTTAGCATCAACTTCTTCTTTTGTGTAAGTTGTTGGTTCAGTTGTTGGTTCAGTAACTACCTCTTCTGTTACTATATCACCTTCAGCAAGTTCTGTTTCTTTAATCTTTGTTTCTTCTTCTGTCTTGTCACCAGGATTAGCTTCAACTTTTGCAGTTTCATCAACTTCAATTGCCATTTCTTCTTCTTTTGGTCCACAAGCCATTTCTTCTTCAACCACTTCTTTCATAGAAATTGTACCATCTTCTGCAACAATAAATACTTTACCATCTTTGTCTGTATATTCACCAGCAGGAATGTTTAATTTGTTTTCTTCCATTTTTGTTTCTTTATTTTTTTTATTTATTTCAAATTGAGATTGTTCTAAACAATAGTCACAAACACCAGATTCTGAAATTATTTCACCATTTATTTCTTCACATTTACAATCTAAGTGATATGGTGGTTTAACATCTGATAACTTTAAACCTAAAAAACCTTCAATTGAATATCCAACTTGTTCTTTACTAACTAAATCTAAATATACTTGTTTATCAGTTATTTGTGTAGTCATCATTAAAGTTCCTTTAGGAACTAATATACCATATGTTTGAAATGCTTTATCAGTCTCTGGTGTATCAACAATCCAAGCTTCTAATACAAAAGCAGGCATTACATTCTTTGAATTATGTTCTAAATTGAATATATCTTTATTTGTAAGATTACTCATAAACTTTTGGTGAATAGAATCTATTTCTTGTTCAGTGAATTGAACAAAATATTCTTCATTACTATCACACCTGTATATCTCCATTGGTATCATTACAGGAGCACAAATTCTATACTTTAATTCATCAACAAAGAATAGTTTTACTGGTTCATCAGCATTAAATGCCATACCTTTTGTTATAACAGCAGGTCTTGAAGTAAAGGCGATCATAGATATACCTAAGTCTTGTTCATCTTCTGAATACTCAGGGTCAATAGTAATCTTATATTTTGGTAAATCTTTTTTCATAACATTATTGTTTTTTATATAATTTTTTATAATTTCATATCTTTCATAAATGATAACTGGTTTAGAATAAATATTAATGGTAGATTAGTTATATCATCATATTTTGTTACATCACCATCAGCAAGTTTGTATATAACATTCTCCCAACCCCAACGTCTCATCAACTCTTCTCTATCCATTTCAACCTTATCCTCATCATCTAAATCTTCTATATCATCTAAATCATCACTATTTAATTTAGTTTCAAATATAGTGTTATAAATACTTTCTATATTCTCTTTATATTCTTTATACTTTTTGATAACACCATAAACAGATGTAATAGGTAGTTCATCAAATTCTAACTTTCTTAAATCTAAATCATATCTACCATATGGTTCATATATTATATTACCCCATTCATCTTGTTTGTATTTTCTATATAATATAGAACAAATCTTATTTATATTTGATATACTACTCTCAGAAAATAAATAATCTATATCTATGAATTCACCAAATGTTAAATTGTTTATATCTATACACTTATAATTATTTATTATTTCAGAATAACTATTGGATGGCTCTGTTGATATCCATTTTAATGATTTTATAATATCATTTAATTCAGAGGTATCTACATCATCCCACTCTTCATCATCTGGTAGTATATCAAGTAGAATAGAAACTATTTCAATCTGTTTATTATAGAATGATATATCTTTATCATTTATTTTTACTAACTCAATAAATTGGTCTAAATAAACAGAATCCCAATTAGTAGGTATTCTATTCTTTAACAAGTTCATAATCAACCACAAGTTTTTTAGATAAAAATGTTATAACAGGAACTACATTGTCAGCAGTTATATTATTTCTAAATAGTTCAGCTTTATGATGTATATGAGCTTTATCATAATTTAGTGTTTTATCAAATCCTGGTCTTTTATATAAGATCGCCATAACCTCACCAATATATCTTTTATCATTCTTACCTATATAATATTCAATCATTGACATATCTTTAACTGTGATTTTAAAAGTATCGTTATATGATACATATGAATCATCACCTATTTTAATTTCTTTAACTATATCTGTGTTGGTTTGATTGAATATATTAAATTCTTTAATAATATCAATAAAAGCAAATGTATCAAAACTATCAACAACATCTTGTGGTAGTCCTAAATATACAAATATTTCAGACCACTTTTCAAAGTATTGCTTTTCTTTATCATTTAATAAAGAGGTTATATATTCAAACTCTTTTATTAGTAATTCATTCATTGAGTTTCTTATCTCATATGATTTTTCATTCAGGTTAATTTTTAACATAGTTTATATTTTATTTTTTTAAATCACTACTATATATTAAATCAGTTAAAGTACCTATTGTGTAATTTGTAATAATATCATTAAAATCATCTGAACTAAAATATAAATCTACAAATTTCCTATTCTCTAAATATTGAATATAGAATTTAGAACTAAAATGTATATTAAGTTCTTTATTATCTTTACAATCAAATTCAACTGAGTTATATAAAGCACCAGTTCTTATATGTTTTCTATCTTTAATAAACTTTTTTAGAGATTTTTCTAATTGTTTATTTAATTCACCTATACTCATATGTGTTTAATTTTATAGTTTTATATTCTGTTGTCTGTAACTAAAATTAGTTATTCCTAAATCTAAAATCTTCTGGTTACACTCTTCTCTCAATCTAACTCTTTCATCAATAACATCTTGAGGAATAGGTATTGAATCAAGACTCAGTTTCTCAATGTGTTTTTTTAGTAGGTCAGATATAAGTCCTGTGTATTCTAAATCTATTTTTAAAGCCTCTTGTATTAAATATGTTTGTGATACTATCTCTTCATATTCAATTGTTTCATATTCTAATCCTTGTGGTATTTCATTTATATCTAAAACTTCTACCATTTGGTTCTCTATTGTATATCTATATTTTATCATATCTAATTTATATTTTATCTTGCATTTGTAAAGATTTCTTCATACATAAAGTAATCTGTTAGCATTGTTCTTGCTGTTGTTCCAGCAGACTTATTTATTATACTAATAGGGGCAATTACTGTTGTTGATGATGGTATATTTGTTGTATGTGTAGCAACTAAAACTCCATCAACATAAAAAGTAACACTTGTTCCATCAGCATTAATATCAATTCTTAATTTATACCATTGACCATCAACAACAGGAATTGATGTAGTTGTAACAGTTACAGTGCCCCCACTAGCTCTTGTATAACATTTCCAGTTAGGTGTAGCTATACCACCTGAGAATACAACACCACCTTCATCATAAGAAAAGAATATACCACTTGGTATGTTTAACCAGTTTGAATTACCACCAGCATATCCAAAATAAGTAAAAAATCTTTGAGTTGCATTAGATAATGTGTCTATTGTTACATAAGTTTCAATACTTATTGTACCTGAACCAATATATAATGATGAACCATAAATATATCCACTAAAGTTAGTTGCAGCAGTTCCTGTTGAATGTTGAATAATACCTTGTTGATTGGTTCTATTAGTAGTACCAACACTTCTTGCTGTACCATTACCACTTACTAATGTTATAACATTTGAATAAGCTGCCGCAAGTGCACCACCCTGATTACCCATAAACTCTTCAAAGTAATATATTCCTTGAGTTCTGTTAAAATCTTCAACTAAATCAAGTATGCTTTTATTTTTCCAAAGAGAAGTTGCTGATTCATAAGCTGGTATTTGATTGTTTGTAGGACTTGTAATTTCTACATCTGTAAGTTCATCTAAAGATAAAACTGGTAAATCTTCTAATGTAATAAAAGGATTTATACCATCTTCTCCATCATTTATTAAATCTGATGTTTTTGTTGGTATATCATCTATCATAGCAAAAGTATAACTTCCACTTGCTTTATCTGGTAATATTAATATTGTATTTTCATCTGTATTGTATGTTCCAGCTGATATTGTTTTACTAATAGAATCTTTTGTAAAAACTAATGTTTGATTATCTATTATAGATTTTCTAACAATACCACCATCATTAAATGTTATTATACTCTCTGCTGCAAGAATTAAATTATCATTTAATTCACTATCATTTTTAATAAATAAACCATTAGTATCTGAATAAATATTAATTTGATTTGTTGTCACATTACCATTATCAGTAACTAATTGTAATGTTCCAAAGTCAGTTTCTTGCACCCATACAGCAGCACCTTCTGTTGGGTCAAGACATTGATAGAATTGGTTACCAATTCTCCAATTAGAACCACTTACAAAACCTTTTGTTATATCATCATTTACAGTAGGTAATGATCTTGCATAATCTTTAACATCAATATAGTTACCACTAAGGTCTGTTAAATATAACTCACCTGCTTCCCATTTGAACTCATAACCAACTGCACAAGTTAAAGCAATTCCTTTATTACCACCTGTTCCTGCATCTACTATACCTTCACTTAATTTAGAACCATTTGCAAAGAATATACCTGCATCAGCAGACATTGTTCCACCTGCTAATGGTAAATAACTTCCTGTTCCTACAATAGAAGATTTATCAATTCTAACAATTGTTCCATCTGCTTTTCTACCTAATATATCAGTTGTTGTGTTATCTAAACTTGGTGTAACTCCTATACTAACTGTACCACTATTTGTAATTCTAAACTTACTTGTTTCACTACCAAATGTGCCTGTGCTTGTTACAAAATCAAATGATGCTCCTTGCCATCCAATAAAGAATAAATCATTATTTGAAATTAAACCATTCTTGTTTCTTAAATATGGTATAGAATAACCAGCATTTGCGTGAAATAAACTCACATAGTTATCATATAAACCTCCTGAACCACCAAGATAAAGTGCAGACACTGCAGCATTACCTACATTATCAGTATTTCTTACATAGTAACCAACTGATTGATTTGTAGATTTATTTATGTAGAATCCATTATTAGAAGCACTTGCAGGTTGTAATCTTAAACCTAAATAACCATCAGGTGTTACATTTTCTAATAATTGTGAAAATGTTACTCCTGTTGATACAACCCATTCAGCATCTTGTCTAACATATTGTTGTCCATCAATAGGTGCTTCACCAATTTTTGTATCTACTAAATTTACTAAATTATTAAAGGTTTCACAATCAGCAAGTGTTTCACAAGTCAATACAGTTGAATAGATAACATCATTTACTTCCATTAATATAACTGGTTCGTTAATAAAAGGTATTTCACAAATACCATAAGTATCTACATCAAAAGTTGCAGTCATTTTCCAACCAGCGGCATAATCTAATAATGAATTATCAATAGGTGTTGTTGTAACTTGTTCTCTTATATCAAGACCAAATATTTCACCATCTAAATACCATCTGTGTAAGTCACTTAATATTAAATTAGTATCAGATAATATATTATTTATATTACTTCTATCTTTTTGTATTATATCAAAACAATATATATCAATTGTAAAGGTAGTAACATTCTCACTAAAAATATTATCAGATGGACTAACAAAAATTATTGGATATTTCTCACTTTCAGTACCAAAGTTTGGCATCTGAGCGGGAAAGTCACTTGCAAATCTTTTAACCTGCATATGTTCTTTTGAGAATAATTCAACAGATTGTAATAATCTTATATATGATATGTTTGCCATTTTATGTTTTATTTTATTTATTATTATTGTTTTGTATATATTAAAGTTGTGAACGTTCCTCTATTCTTTTAACTCTATTTTGTACGTTTGTAACCTCAGTCTCACTAAACACTGCATTAACTGTAATGTTTTCATTTCTAACTACTTCACTCATTGGTCCTTGTGCTGTGCTACCAACATTAGCATTACCTGTTAGTGAGAATGCTGGTGTTGTTGCCTCAGTTGAACCACCACCTACACCACCACCAATAGATGGTGCAGAAGGTCCAGCAGCTCCTTGATATTTTTGAGAAGCAACTGTTGCTAATTGAATAGCTCCTGTTGCAATTGTTAAACCAGCAAGAACAGCACCAGCAATTGGTCCAACTTCACCAAAACCTCTCATTACAGCAGTTGCAGTATCCATTACAATACTAACCATTCTTAAAGCTTTATCTCTCTCAAATTGTTTCTTTTTAATTTCCTCAGATCTTTTAAATGCTTCTAATTCATTCTTATATTTCAACTGGTTATACTTTTTATTAATACCATCTTTTTGAGCTTCTGTTAAATTAGCTTGTGATAATTCTTTATTACGTCTTTCATCTAATAATGTATTCTCCGAATCAGTCTGTGTCTGTATATTAGCCAGTCTTTGACTATCACCCTGATTTAATATAGCACCAATACTACCTAATAGAGCTTGACTTGCATCAAAGAATTTAACAATAGTATCTATTTTTGCTTTATATTCATCTTCTGTTGTTTGTTTACTTCTACTTGAATCACCTTTTCTAATTTTATCTATTTCATTTGCTTGTGCAATATTTAAAGCAACTTCTTTTGTATTAAATTCTTGTTGTGTTATGAGCTTATCTTGTAATGCCTTTTTTAAATTCTCTCTTTCTTTATCAAATTTCTTTTTAGACGAACCCAATTCTTTTTCTAATTGAGTGCCTGATTCATTTAAAATAAATGTGTCAAAATCTTCTCTAATCTTTTTTAAATCCTCTTTAGCTTTTAATTCAGCAGCAATTACTTTTTTATTTCTTTCATCAATTCTATCAGTTTCTCTCTTTTCAGCATCCTTATCAGCCTTTTCTTTTTCACTAAAATATAATTTATTTAATTTAATTTTTTCAGAATTGGTTAACTTTTCATTCCTTTTAGTATCTTCAATCTTTCTATCATATGTTTGTTTATTTTTCAAAAGGTCTTTTTCAAGTCCTTCATCCATTAAACTAAGTGTTAAATCTTGTATTTGACGTTCAACCTGTAATCTCATCGCTGCATAATCTTTAGCTGCTTTAATCTTATTAGCATTACTTACCTTAGTCGCATCTGAATCCTTTTTATTTTTAGTTGCTTCTATTACAGCGAATTCAGAATTAGCATCTTTATATATTTTACCTTCTTCTCTCTTCTCTTTTGTAATTTCTTCAAGTCTTTTATCTAATTCAACCTTTCTATCATCAGAAGCATTCTTATAGTTTTCCTTAATATCTTCTCTCTCTTTCTGTAAATCTCTACGTCTCTGTGCAGCAACATTTGCCAAAACTATTTGTACTTTTAATTCTTCTTTTGTGGTATCTTCACCTCTTGCTTTCTTCTCATTTATCTCTCTATTTAAATCACCAACAATATCATCAGTTGCTTCTTTACTTGCAGCAGATTTCTTTTTAGAATTCTCAATAAACTTATCAGTTGCTTCATCATCAGCAAATGATGTAATACCTATCCAATCTGTTAAATCTTTTAAACCTTGAATTAATATACTTATAGGTTTCATCATAAGATCGAATGCATCACCTAATATTTTAACTTTATCTTTTAATAACACAATAGCAATTACAACAGCACCAATAACAGCTGCTATTAAAAATATTGGATTTGCAAGTAATTTAAGACCCATTTGAAAGAAGGCATTACCTAACTGACCAATTGTCTTAGTAAAGTCTTTAAACCCATCTGCAATTGCTTTAGGATCCATACTCTTAATAGTTCCTGTTAATAGTTTAGCCGACTTAGCAGCACCTTCAAAGTCCATATCTTTTAATTGAGCTCCAATTAAACCTAATCCACTTGATACTTTCTCAAAGTCAGAACCACCAGACATTACTTTAATCTGTTCATTAGCATCATTTAAAGCATCTTTTAAAGCACCAGCTCTTTGTGTTGCTTCAGATAATTTCTTTTGATCTATTATATCAGAACTTTGTAATGCAATAACATCATCTTTAGCTGCCTTTAATTGACTTCTAAGATCAGAAAGACCAGTTACTTTTATATCAACATTTAATTCTTGTGCCATTACTTTTGTTTATTAGTTTTTATTATTGTTTTTAGATTATATTTTATGGGTATAGACTATGTACATACAATGCTACTTGGGTCTAAATTATATGTTCCATTTACTGCAATAATTGTAGGTGATGTTCCACCTTTTACACAAAATGTAAAAGGTGGAACTAAAGGCAATAGTGTTGTACCTTGTGTTATACCATCACAATCTATCCATTGTATTTGTAAAAAATCTATACCAACATCACCAGTGCTTTCTGCACTCCATTCAATACAAGTATTATTCATTAAAAGTGTTCTATAATATGAACTCATATCTATTCTTAATTTATTATCCAGTATTCTACTCTGGTACCACTAACCCACTCAGCATATATTATATTTAATGTTGATGTGTTATAAACACCACTTAATAGAACCCATCCTGCAGGAAATGTAGGTGTTGTTCCTTGTTGATGGTAAATCTTTTGAACTATACCAATATAATCAAACCCACCACCTGGTTGTAATAAATTACCAGTTATTGGAGTAGTTGATGAACCATATATTTCTGGTCTATCAAAATATATATCATTACCAGATGTCTGTATTGGCATTTTCATATAAGTATCCCATTGAGAACCATTACTATTATACACTTTAATTCTTGTATTACCATCTTCATTATCTAATATAATCATACCATTTTCAGGAGTTGTAATAGATACTTCCTCAACTGGATTTAATTTAATTGCACTATTTTTATATACTCTAAATCCATCTAATCTTGCTGCTGGTGATGTTCCTATACCAACTCTAAATACTGCATCATCTGGGTCTATTGAACCAGCTGTACCTGCAAGATTTTGAGAAAAATGTCCAATTACTGTTTCACCAAAACTATTTGCTGTGTTATCATATCCACCACAAATTGAAAAATCTCCAACTGCACTGGTTGCTTCATTTATTGAAAATGCTGCATCACCTGTTGCACTGTTACCAACACCCATTGCAACAGAACCAATACCTGCTGCTGTTGTATTTTCACCCATTGCAACACTATTATTACCAGTTGCCTGAGCATTACTACCCATTGATATAGAACTAACACCATTTGATACACATTGTGCACCCATTGATATACTTTGTTCACCTGTTGCTGAGTTATCTTGACCAAATGATACTGACCAATTACCACTTGCATTATTAGTAAGACCATAACTAAATGATTGTTGACCTGTTGCTTGACAACCAGCACCACCTGCCATAGCACCAGTACCTGTTGCACCACAACTATTACCCACTGCCATACTAAAATCACCAGCTGTTGTGAATGAACCAAATGCTGCTGAATATGCCCCAGCACTACAACCATCACCAGCAACTATTGCATTATCACTTGCAAGAGTATCTAATCCAAATGCTGCAGAATATGCTCCACTTATTTCAACATTATTACCCCAAGCGATACTATCAGTTGTTGCGTTATCAACAGAAGTTCCTGCATTACCACCAACTAATGTATCATATCCAGTAATTGCATTTATAACACCAGGATTTACAATATCAGCTTGCCATAAACCAACTATATTAGTTATAGGTTGATTATTTATTGTTGAACCACTTGCAACAACTATATTATTAGTATATAATGTATCACTTTGTGTTGCAGTAATATTATCACCTACAACAAATGAATTTGTTACTCCAATTTCAACAGTAACATTATTACCATATACAAAAGATTTAGAATCAACTATATTATTATCACCAAATACAATAGTATCTTGACTTATAGTATTATTACTACCTTGAACTATTGCATTATGAACTCCTTCATAAACTATATTATCTATACCACTAAATTGAATATCAATATCAGATAGGTTAACATTCTTAACTCTTAATATTTCATTAGTCATTTTATTATTAACATTACTAATTAATTTTGAAGCACGAGTTAGTTGAATTGGTTCAGATGATATATAATCAATTGATAATTCATCATCTATACTAATCAACTCAACCTTTGTAGGTGAATTAGAATTGGCATTATAATCTTGTATCTTGTTTATATTCCACCAACCATTATCAATTCTAATTTTATCAGATAGTTTCAAATTAAACATATCAGTTTCATTCAAATTAAAAAAGGCTGTTAATAATCTACCAGTATTTATTTGATTTAAAGTTCTTCTCCAGTGTAGATTAAATAGATTATTATTAGTCTTTATAAAATTGTCTGTTCTAAAGTAATACTTACATACTCCAAAATTTATATCAAATGTTGGATTATTTGGTTTATCAAAATGGTTTATATGTGGATATACACGAGAAGTAGTTGATATTGTAGGTGTAGATATAATAGAATATGTCCCACAAGAATATGTTCCACCATCAATTAATATTCTAATATTACATTTTGGATAACCACTTGAAAATCTTGGTAGTATTGCACCGAATGAAGAATTAGAATTTGGTGTTGGTGAGAATATAATCTCTTGTGTTGTCGTATCTTTTACAAATTCATTATCAAATGTATATTCAAGCTCACCATAAATATCACCAGTAGCATCCTTATAGGTTGTATTCGCAACATCTTCATCTTCTTTATATGTTAACATAAGTTTCTTATTAGATAACTCAGGTAAGAATTTAATATCTTGTGGTCTATCTTTTACTAATTTATAAGTCCAGTCTTCAATCTTACCTTCATCATAATACTTATCTCTATTTTTTATAATAAGTGTATTGCTATTTTCTGAATCTGTCTCACAATATAAATTAAACATAGTAAATATACTTTTAATAAAGTCAGATTGTTTTACCTTTTCAGGAATAAAATTATTCATATTTATTGCTTTGTTATAACCAAGTGGATCACCTGTATTGTTAAATGATATAGATCTATTATTTGCTTGAATTAAAAATTCAAGATTAAATGAGTTATAAGTAAAGTCAACAGGGCCTTTTATATAAAATTTAAATTGACGAGTTAATGGTGTAAGTGAGCTTGGAAATATAAATATAAATCCATATGCAGCAGGAACGTTATATGGTGGTAACTCTTCTAAGAAATTATCATCTTGGTCTCTTATTATAAGTCTAAAATCACTAAAAGACTCACCAAATTCGGCACCAGTTAATGGGTCTTTAAAAGGTGTAAATGTTAAATCTATTCTATAGTTTAATCCAACAAATCCTGTACCATAATCAATAACTGAGAATATATCTGTTGATAAATCAAGTGATGATGTTGCGTAAATACTACTTAATGGAAATGACAAAGGCACATTAAAGTTTAATAAAGTTCCTTTATTATTAGAGTTAAGAGGTGGTTCATCACCATTATAAGGTATTATCAGTTTATCAAATTGAATATCTGATGCAGTAAGACCTGACCAATTATAATTAAATCCAGCATTAGCAAATATCTTATCAAAATATACCTTTGCATATACACCAGGAGAAAATTCATTTATATTAAATTGAGGTGTTGGACTAATACTTGGACTAAAAGGCATAACATATTTATAACCATCTTGAACTGTATTATCAAATGATGATATAATATCAGCAGCAAATCTATTATGATTTAAAAAACCTAAACTAATATCAGATAAATATTTGTTATTAATAATCGAAAAGAAATCAGCAGTCGTATCTTTTATTAAAAGAGTATAAGTTATTGAATCTTCATAATATGAGTTTTGTTGTTCTTTATTTATACTAATTAATTGTATAACAACATTATTCAAAATAGGTATATCATTTTGAATAATTGTACAATATTGTAATTTATTAATATCAAAAGTATTG
>ERZ795056.1659-NODE-1659-length-25870-cov-6.300639_pt1 | contig 25870 bp, 18 predicted proteins | sample MGYA00375140_ERZ795056 | MGnify/ENA primary metagenome ERZ795056 (study PRJEB30185, sample SAMN05720227) | activated sludge metagenome | isolation source: Anaerobic digester | place: USA | collected 2015-03-09 ... | reverse complement strand
AGGGCGACGCCACGGCCCTCTACCTGTCAAAACTCCTGCAGCCGCTCGGGGTGGCCGTCACCCGCATCGCCTCGGGGGTCGCGGTTGGTGGGGAGCTCGAGTATGCGGATCTGAACACCCTGCACCGGGCGCTCGCCGAGCGGCGCTCGCTGTGAGGCCGCAGCGCTGCCGACGCGGCGATGCGCGGGGTCCCGGTCCGGGTCGGGTCGCGCGCCGGCGATGGGCCTGTGACGTGCCGGGGTTTTGCCGCGCACGCATCGAAGCGACTCGAGACCACGCCCCGGCCCCCCGATCTTCGCGCTGTAAAGCCGTCGTTGCGGGGCTCGGCGTGATGGACTTGGCCGCGTGAGTTTGTTACGGTTTTCACGCCGTCGGGCATCGGTCCGAAGTTACACGCCGCCTCAGGAGTCCGTCCCTTGAACCCGATGAATCCCCAGCTCGTGATGTTTGAAGAGGAGCTCAAGCAGATCCAAAAGATCGTTGACCGTCTCCTACAGGATTCACGCTCCCGAACGATTCTCCTCATCGATAAGAACGGCTCGATGGTCGCTGCCTCGGGCAATGCCAACGAGCTCGATACGACCTCGCTGAGTTCGCTGGTGGCGGGCAACGTCGCGGCGACCGGCGGCATCGCCAAGCTGCTGCAAGAGGATGAGTTCACCGGCCAGTTTCACGAAGGGAAGGGGATGTCGATCAACCTCTCCCTCGTCGGCCGGCGCATCATCCTCGTCGTGCTCTTCGACAAGAACACGACCCCCGGTCTGGTTCGCCTGCGTGTCAAGCGTGCCCAGGACGAGCTGGTGCCGATCTTCGACGAGCTGAACAGGAAGTCCAGCATGCCCGGGCCGAGCCCGCTGCCGGAGATCACTGATCAGGATATCGACAACCTGTTCAACGACTAGCGAGAGCCGCCCACCGATGTCCTTCATCAACTACAGTTCGCGTGAGATCAACTGCAAGCTGGTTTATTACGGGCCAGGTCTCTGCGGCAAGACCACGAACCTGCAGTACATCTACAACAAGACCCGTCCGGAGGCGAAGGGCAAGATGATCTCGCTCGCCACGGAGACCGAGCGGACCTTGTTCTTCGACTTCCTGCCGCTGAGTCTCGGTGAGATCCGCGGGTTCAAAACGCGGTTCCACCTGTACACCGTGCCCGGTCAGGTGTTCTACGACGCCAGCCGCAAGCTGATCCTCAAGGGGGTCGACGGCGTGTGTTTCGTGGCCGACTCGCAAGAGGAACGCTTCGACGCCAACATCGAGAGCCTCGAGAACCTGCGCCTGAACCTCAGCGAGCAGGGCTACGACCTCGACAAGCTGCCGTACGTCATCCAGTACAACAAGCGCGACCTGCCGAACGCGATGACCGTGGCCGAGCTGGCCAAGGACCTGAACACCACGCAGGTCCCCGAGTTCGAGGGCGTGGCGACCACCGGCGTCGGCGTGTTCGACACGCTGAAGATGCTGGCCAAGCTGGTCCTCGCAGAGCTCCGCAAGGGGACCTGAACCTCGTCTCGCGTCTCGTCCCGTCTCCTTTCGGGGTCCTGGAGCCTTTTGGACTGTGGCGTCACGACGCCGCAGTCTCATTGCGTGGTCTCGTAGAGACCCGGATGGGCATGAGCGCGTTCGGGAATTTATTGGTTGGAGCGCGCGGAACGCTGTGTATGATGCGTCTCGAGACGCGACTCGCGCTCCTTGATCACCGAACCTGAGCGGAGCCCCATCACGTATGGCCACGGAAGACTGGATTCAGGAATCCCTCGCGCGGCTTGAGAGCCTTGAGGAAGAGCGCAGCCGGCACGAAGCCGCGCTCGAGACCGCGGATGATGCTGCCGCGTTGCGCATGCACGCCCAGGCGGTCGAGCGACTCGATGCCAAGATCCGCGCCCTGTATGCGGAGCTGGAGGCCGCCGCCGAACAAGGCGACGGCGCCGATGCCAGCACCAGCGCCGATGACCGCGCGGATGTCGACGCGGACGACGGCGATGAGGACGAGGAGGACGACGACCATGGCAAGAACGCCAACGTCGAGGTCGAGACCCGCCTGTTTCGCCGCGAGGAGGTCGCGGCCCAGGCCGTTGCGGTGATGAAGGCGGCGCCCGTCCAGGCGGCGCCAGTCAGCAGCAGCCCGGTCGCGGCGCCGTTCGGCGGTTCGGCTCCGGCGGCAGCGCCCATCAGCAGCAGCCCGGTCGCCGCGGCCTCGCCGTTCGGTGGTTCTGCGCCGGCGGCCTCGCCGTTCGGTGGTTCGGCGCCGGAGGCCTCGCCGTTCGGTGGTTCTGCGCCGGCGTCCACGTCGTTCAGCTCGTCGTCCGGTGCCGGCTTCTCGGCCGCGCCCGCGAGCTCGTTCAGCGGCAGCGGTGGCAGCCTTGATGACGACGAAGGTCGGCGCTCGGGTGGTGCACCGTGGGGCCTGATCATCGCGCTGGTCGTGGTGGTCGGTGGTGTGGGTGGTTACTTTGCGCTGCGTCCCAAGGATGCGCCGCCGCCCGAGGTGCCGACCGGACCGACGAAGGTGATCAAGATGGGCGAGGTCCCGCTCGATACGCAGGGCCCGAAGGTCGTCAAGGGCAGCAACGTCGACTCCGTGACGGGCACGCAGTTCAAGGAGGGTCGGCCGCAGCCGAGCGGCGGCGGTGGTGGTGGTGCCTCGAGCACCGCGACACCGACCGACAAGCCGAAGAAGAAGGACCCGCGGACCAAGATCGAGTCGACGGACGATCCGCTCGCCGGCATCGACAAGTAGACCCGGCCGCTGCTCGCGGACGACCACTCAGGTGCCCACGGCTCGCCGTCCGGGCGCCTGAGGTCGTTAATGGGCTCACACGAAGCGGCTCGCTCCGCCGGGGCCATTGGCGCCGCATGAGCTTGAACCGGGCGCTACAGGGCGAGTCGTCGACCCTGGGCCGGGAAGATGAGGCGCACGCCGAGGTCGGGCAGCGCCGAGAGCTGCTCGCGGATGCGTCGGCTCGCGCCCGGTGCCGGCTTGATGTGGGTGATCGCCACGACGAGTCCACGCAGCGGGACGCCTTGCGGGGCGACGGCGGCGGCGAGGCGCACGAGCTCGGCGTGGAGCCTGGCCGGGGTCAGGTGACCGAACAGGCGCTCGTCGGGCCGCGGATCAGGAAAGGAGACCTCGATGAAGATCGCCCGCAGCCGGCCGGTACGGATCAAGGGGGCGACCCGGGCCCAGAGGCGGGCGAGGCGATCTTCATCAGTATCGGGCCCGGTGTCGCCGAGGTAGAGCAGGGCGTCGCCGGCCGGGGTCGTCAGCAAGAAGGCGCTGGAGCCTCCGGGATGGTTCAAGGGCCATGTCTCCACGGACAGGTCGCTGCCGGGTAGCGGCGTGACCCGGCCGGGCTCGAGCGGGAGCGGGCGATAGGTGCCGAGCTGCGGCGCCGGGCCGATGTCGGCGAAGAAGTTGGCCCAAACTGTCCCATTGAACAGGTGGTCGCGGATGGTAGCGAGGGTGGTCTCGCTGCCGCCGATGAACTTGCCGGCGAGGTCATCGGGCGCGGCGAGCAGCAGGCCGACGAGGTGATCGAGGTGCGGGTGGGAGATCAGGTAGCCGCGGATGCGCTCGCGCAGGAACGTGTCGGCGCGTGCACTCGGACCCAGGCTGCCGAGCGCGACGGCGCGCTCCAGGCCGGTGAAGACGCTGCCGGCGTCGAGGCCCACGAAGTCGTCGCTGCCGGCGCTGGCGACCAGGTACGCCGAGAGGTCGTCGCTCACGATCCCTCCCTGGGCCCCGAGCACGATCACCGTGAAGCGCGGGTCATCGATGGTGGGGCACACGTCGGTCGGGCAGGGCGCCGCGCTGGTCATGCTCGCGGGCTGGCAGGCGGCGAGCACGGCGAAGGCAAGGCCGGCGAGGCGCGGTCGCGGCGGATGACATGACCCGAGAGACAGGTGAGCGGCGCCGCATTCTGAAGCTGGCTTCCGGGACAGGTTAGTTCGGGAGCGCACCGGGCGGGATGGTAGTACATTTGCGGCGCCATGGAGCTCATCGACATCGGAGTGAACCTCGCGCATCGGTCTTTTGCGGGCGACCGTGACGCGGTGATCGGGCGAGCGCTGGCGGCCGGGGTGCGCACGATGATCGTGACCGGCACCAGCCTGCGTGCGAGCCAGGAGGCGCGCAAGCTGGCGGAGGAGCGACCGGGGGTGCTGTACGCGACGGCGGGCGTGCACCCGCACGACGCCCGGCACTGCGATGCGCAGACGATCGCCGGGCTGCGGGCGCTGGCGGCGGCGCCCTCGGTGGTGGCGATCGGTGAGTGCGGCCTCGACTTCAATCGCGACTTCTCGCCGCGGCCGGTGCAGGTCGAGTGGTTTCGCAAGCAGCTCGAGCTGGCCAAGGAGCTGGGGCTGCCGCTGTTCCTGCACGAGCGCGACGCGGCGACGGCGTTCCTCGAGGTGCTCGATGCGGTCAAGCCGGAGCCGGCCCAGGTGGTGGTGCACTGCTTCACCGGCGACGGGCCGACGCTGCAGCAGTACCTGCGGCGCGGCTACAACGTCGGCATCACCGGGTGGATCTGCGACGAGCGGCGGGGCGAGCATCTGCGGGCGCTGGTGCGGACGATCCCGCTGGACCGGTTGCTCGTCGAGACCGATGCGCCGTTCCTGACGCCGCGGGACCTGCGGCCCAAGCCGGCCGCGGGGCGCAACGAGCCGGCCTTCCTCGTGCACGTGCTGCGGGCGATCGCGGCGGGTCGCGGCGAGGCGCCCGAGGTGGTCGCCGCCGCGACGACGAGCAACGCCAGGCGCGTGTTCTCGCGGCTCGGCTGAGGCGTCGGCGATCGCTGGGCGGTCGCGGGGTCGGTGCAGGGACCACAGCTGTCCCTGGGGACAGCTGCCGCGAGGCGGGCGTCCAGCGGGTCGGTCCGTGGTCAGGACAGGGACGGGGCGAGCTGTCTTTAGGGACAGCTGCCGCGAGGGCTCAAACAGTCCTCGTGAGCGAGGTGAGCTGTCCTTGGGGACAGCTGTCGAGGCGTGGACGGCGAGCTGTCTTTGGGGACAGCTGCCGCGGTCATGCGGGCGCGGCCGGGGCGAGGGCCTTGAGTTCCTGGACGATCGCGGTGATGCCGGCGGCGTCGAGGGGCGGCTGGGCCTGGAGGCGGTCGAGGGCGGCCTTGTTGCGCTGCTGGGCCTCGGCGTTCAGGCCGAGCTTGGCGGCGTAGTCGGGGCTGTAGACGCCGAGCCACCAGAAGGCTGCTTTGCGGACCGTGGGGATCTGCGGGAGCTTGGCCTCGGAGAGGTCGGCGAGGGCGAGGTCGGTGTCGGTGATGTCGGCGGTGGCGAGGTCGCAGCCGGCCAGGCGCGCGCCGTGCAGCGTCGCGCCGCCGAGCTGGGTCTGCTTGAACACCGCCGAGTTCAGGACCGCGGCGCTGAGGTCGGCGCCGGTGAGGTTGGCCTCGCTGAGGTTGGCGCCGGTGAGGTTGGCCTTGTGAAGGATCGCGGCGGCGAGGTTGGTGTTGCTGCTGCTGAGGTCGGTGCGCGCGAGGATGGCGAGGCTGAGGTCGGCGCCGGCGAGGTTGGCCCCGACGAGGCTGCTGTCGTGGAGCTTGGTCTGGCGCATGCGCACCCGGGGCAGCTGGATGTGGTCGAGGTTGATGTCGTGCAGGTCGGCGTGGTCGAGGAAGGCGCGCGAGAGGTCGAGCTCCGCGAGGTCGACCCTGTCGACCTTTTCGACCCTGTCGGTCTTGTCGGCCTTGATGGCGGCGAGGTAGCGCAGGAGCTGCTCCTGCTCCGGGCTCTTGACCTCGGTCGACATGACGCTCTTGCCGGTGTTGCGGTCGACAGTGACGCCGATGTACGGCTCGAGCTGGGCGACGGCGACGGCGATGATGTTCCGGGCCTGCTCGTCGAGCTTCTTGTTGGTCCTGATCTCGTTGTTGATGATCGTGAGCAGTTCGCGGACCGTGATCTGGCGGCGCTCGGCGATGCTGAGGGCGACGTCGACCTGCTGGGAGAGCTCGGCGAACTCCATCTGCTTGCTGGTCTGGGCGATCTGCTGGGTGATCAGGGCGTTCTGGGCGTCCATGCGCTCGACCTGCATGTACGAGGTCAGGAACACGGCGAAGCTGATCGCGCCGCCGAGCACGGCGAAGAGCGTGCTCATCGCCATGACGCGGAAGAGCGCGGCGATCGAGAGGCCGGCGATCTCCTGGGCGGCGGGGCGGAAGCGGCTGAGGCGGTCCCAGAGGTCGGGCAGCTGGCTGCGGTCGCGGGTCCAGGCCAGGCTGAACAGGCGCTCGCCGAGGCCGGGCAGCTCACCGCCGGCCTCGCGCAGCATGTCGAGGCCGCGCTTTTGCAGCCGCTTGCGGCGGTTCTCGAACAGGTAGTGGCCGATCAGCACGCCGAACAGGCAGGTGATCAGCAGGGTCAGCATGCCGGTGGCGATGGCCCACATCGCCTCCACGCGGAAGGCGACGGAGATCACCAGCGCGAGCACGACGCCCATCGCCATGCCCTTGATCATCGAGGGCTCGGTGAGCCACAGGATCAGGCGCACGATCGGGTTGCGCGACGGACGTGCTGGTGGTCGCGGGGCCGGGCGCGGGCTGGCCGGAGGGACAGGTGGGGAAGGATCCGCGAGCAGGACCGGCGGGCGCTGGTTCTGCGGGTATGCAGGCTCTTGCGGATACACGGGCTGCTGCGGGTACCCCGGCTGCGGATACGACGGATCGTGCGGCTGCTGCGGCGCGGGGTAGTACGGCTGTGGTTGCTCGGGCGAACCGGAGCCCGGCATGGGTCCGGGCGTGGGGACGAAGGTGCCGGACTGCGGCGGATTGCCGATGACGGTGGTGGTGAGCGGCTGGGCGCCGGAGGGCGTGCTGGGGGGATTTGGCGAGTTGGACATGGCCCGGGCGAGGCGCACTATAGCTGCATCGGCGAGGGCGGCGTATCATCGCGGCGCCGTGACGACCGATCCATCCACCGACGCGAGGGCGTGGCCGCCGGTGCCACTCGATGCATGGCGCGAGCAGGCGCTGCGCGAGCTGAAGGGGGCGCCGATCGAGCGCCTGATCGCGCGCACCGAGGGGCTGCAGATCGAGCCGCTGTACCCGGCCGAGCCGACGGTGTTGCCGGGCCGCGCGGCCCTGCTGCGGGCGCCCGGCTGGATCGTGTGCGCCGAGAGCACGCATCCGGACCCGGCCGTGGCCGGTCCGGCGATCGCTCGTGACCTGCGAGGCGGCGCCGGGGCGGTGTGGGTGCGGCTCGACGAGCGGCTCGCGGCGGGTGTGGCGGGTGCACCGGCGCCGAGGGGGCTGCATGGCGTCGTCATTCGTGATGCCGGGGCGCTTGCGACGCTGCTCGCGGACGTCGATCTCCGACGCACGCCGGTGATGCTGGCCGTGGGGGCTGCGGGCCGCGGTGTGGCGGCGATGCTGCGCGAGGTGATCGCCAGTCGGGACATCGAGCCCGCGGCGTTGCGCGGGCTGCTCGGCTGCGATCCGCTCGCGGCGCTGGCGACTCGCGGCGGGCTGGCCTGGCCGATCGAACATGCGCTTCAGGACATGTCGGAAGTGACAGCATGGGCTCGCGGTGAAGCGCCGGGGCTGCGGACCGCGCTTGTGGATGTCGGTGGTTATCATGACGCGGGCGCCGGGGCGGCCTTGCAGCTCGCGGTGCTGCTGGCGAGCGGTGTGGCCTATCTGCGGGCGCTGACGGCCGATGGCACGGCGGTCGAGGTCGCGGCGGGGCAGCTGGTGTTTGCGGCCGCGGTCGGACGGGATCTGTTCGTCGAGCTGGCGAAGCTGCGGGCGGCCCGGCTGTGCTGGGCGCGGGTGGTGGCCGCGTGCGGCGGGGATGCGGCGGCTCAGCGCATGCAGCTGCACGCGCGCGGCTCGTGGCGCGAGCGCACGGCGGTGGACCCGTGGGTCGGATTGCTGCGTGGCACCGGTGAGACGATCGCGGCGGCGCTCGGTGGCGCCGACTCGATCGCCACGGTGGCGATGGACGTGGCCCTCGGCGAGCCGGGTGAGCTCGGGCGACGCATGGCGCGAAACACCCAGGTGGTGCTCGCGGAGGAGTCGCATCTCGGGCGCGTCGCCGACCCGGGCGGCGGGGCAGGTTATGTCGAGGCGCTGACGGACCAGCTGGCGCGCGCGGCGTGGTCGCGGTTCCAGGCGATCGAGCGCGAGGGCGGCATCGTCGCGGCGCTGCGCAGCGGGAGCGTGCAGCGCGAGGTGCTGGCGAACGCGCAGCGACAGGCCGAGGCGGCGGCGACGTTGCGGCTGCCGATCGTCGGGGTCAGTCGTTTCCCCGCGGCGTACGAGCGTGACCCGGGGGCCGGGCCGGTCGTGGATCTGTTGGAAGTGACGAGCGCGGCGGCGGAGGTCGTGACGCCGCTGCAGCGCACGCGGCTGGCGGCGCCCTTCGAGGTGTTGCGGGCGGCGGTGCAGGCCTCGGCGGGGCAGGTCGCGCTGGTGGCGGTGGGCAGCGCGGCGCAGTCGCGGGCGCGGGTCGAGTTTTGTCGGGCCTACTTCGCGGTCGGTGGGTTCTCGGTGATCGAGACGGAAGGTGCGCCCCTGCTCGAGGACGCGGCGCGGCAATTCAAGGCCACCGGGGCGCGGGCGGCGGTGATCTGCTCGGCGGATGCGGTGTATGCGGAGATGGTGCCGCGGCTGGTGCCGTTGCTGCGGGCGGCGGGCGCGAAGGTGGTGGTGCTCGCAGGGCGACCGAAGGACCAGGTCGACGCGCTCGCGGCGGCGGGCGTCGAGTTGTTCGTGCAACAGGGAGGCGACGCGCTGGCGCTGCTCGGTGAGTTGCAGCGGCGCATGGAGGTGCAATCGTGAGCACGACCGTGAACATGACGAAGATCCCGGAGTTTGCGGCGCTGGCTTTTGATGACGCGCCGATGCCCGCGACGAGCGAGGTCGCGGCGTTGCCGGTGTGGGAGACGCCGGAGGGCATCGCGGTGGCGCCGATCCCCGGGCCGGAGGCGCTCGCCGACGTCGACCCGGCGTTTTTGCAGACGCAGCCGGGGCTGCCGCCGTACACGCGTGGGCCCTACGCGTCGATGTACACCCAGCGGCCGTGGACGATCCGTCAGTACGCGGGGTTCTCGACGGCGGAGGAGAGCAACGCGTTTTATCGCCGCAACCTCGCCGCGGGCCAGAAGGGGCTTTCAATCGCCTTCGACCTGGCGACGCATCGTGGGTATGACTCGGACCACCCGCGCGTGCTCGGTGATGTCGGCATGGCGGGCGTGGCGATCGACTCGATCCTCGACATGCGCATCCTGTTCGACGGCATCCCGCTCGACCAGATGAGCGTGTCGATGACGATGAACGGCGCGGTGCTGCCGGTGCTCGCGCTCTACATCGTCGCGGCGGAGGAGCAGGGGGTGGCGCCGGCCCAGCTCAGCGGGACCATCCAGAACGACATTTTAAAAGAGTTCATGGTCCGCAACACGTACATCTATCCGCCGACACCGTCGATGCGGATCGTGGCGGACATCTTCGCGTACACCGCGGAGCACATGCCGCGCTTCAACAGCATCAGCATCTCCGGCTATCACATGCAGGAGGCGGGTGCGACGGCGGAGCTCGAGCTGGCCTATACGCTCGCGGACGGGGCCGAGTACCTGCGCACGGGCGTGGCCGCGGGCCTCGCGGTCGACGCATTCGCGCCGCGGCTGAGCTTCTTCTGGGGCATCGGCATGAACTACTTCATGGAGGTCGCCAAGCTGCGCGCGGCCCGATTGTTGTGGGCGCGGATCGTGAAGGGCTTCGGGGCCACGAATCCCAAGAGCTTGACCTTGCGCGCGCACTGCCAGACCTCCGGTTGGAGTTTGGCCGCGCAGGACCCGTACAACAATGTGGCGCGCACTTGCGTAGAGGCGCTCGCGGCGACGCTCGGCGGTACGCAGTCGTTGCATACGAACGCGTTCGACGAGGCGCTGGCGCTGCCGACCGACTTCTCGGCCCGCATCGCTCGCAACACGCAGATCTACTTGCAGGAAGAGACGGGGATCGGTCGGGTGATCGATCCGTGGGGCGGGAGCTATCATGTCGAGCGCTTGACGTGGGACCTGGCCGGGCGCGCGTGGGAATTGATCGAGGAGGTCGAGGCGCTCGGTGGCATGGCCAAGGCGATCGAGCAGGGGCTGCCGAAGCTGCGCATCGAGGAGGCGGCGGCGCGGACCCAGGGGCGCATCGACAGCAACGCGCAGGCGGTGATCGGCGTCAATCGGCATGGGCTCGCGGAGGAGGCACCGCTCGAGGTGCTGAAGGTCGACAACACGGCCGTGCGCGCGGCACAGCTGGCCCGCCTCGAGGTGCTGCGGCGCGAGCGGGATCCGGCCCTGGTGCAGGCGAGCCTCGATGCATTGACGCGCTGCGCGGCGGGGGAGCCCGGCAACTTGTTGGCGCTGGCCGTGACGGCCGCGCGTGCGCGTGCAACGGTCGGGGAGATCAGTCTGGCGCTCGAGAAGGTGTGGGGCCGGCACCAGGCGGTGACGCGAACGGTGCGCGGCGTGTACAGTGCGGCGGTGAGTGATGGGGCGTCGATCGAGCAGGTGCAGGCGCTGTGCAAGCGCTTCGCCGAGGGCGAGGGTCGGCAGCCGCGGCTGCTGGTCGCCAAGATGGGGCAGGACGGACACGATCGCGGGGCCAAGGTGATCGCCACGGCGTTCGCGGACATGGGCTTCGATGTCGACATCGGGCCGCTGTTCCAGACCCCGGAGGAGACGGCGCTGCAGGCGGTCGAGAACGATGTGCATGTGGTCGGGGTGTCGTCGCTGGCGGCCGGTCACTTGACGCTGGTGCCGCAGCTGCAGCGCGAGCTGGCGCGGCTCGGTCGGGCGGACATCATGGTCGTCGTCGGTGGTGTGATCCCGCCGGCGGACCACGCGACGCTGCGGGAGATGGGCGTGGCCGCGGTGTTCGGGCCGGGCACGGTGTTGACGACGGCGGCGGAGCAGATCGTGCGCACGCTGGCGCGGCAGCTCGAGGTGACGTTGCCGGCGCCCGGTTGACAGCGATCTCCGGGCGTGTAGGCTGCCGCGCACGATGAGCCTGGCGATCGGCGTCGATCTGGGGACCACGCGCTGCGCGGTCGGGGTGTTCGAGGCCGGCAAGGCGGTCACGCTGCTGGTGGGCCGACAGACGTACCGCGAGGCGTCCGCGGTGGGTCTCGATGGTGAGGGCGCGACGGTCGTCGGTGAGCGGGCGCGGCGTTTGAACCTGACCCAGCCGCGACAGATGTTGCTCGGGGCGCGGCGCTTGCTCGGTCGTCGCTTCGATGAGATCGAGCCGGCGCACTGGTTGCCGATCGCGCTGCAGCGGGCCGGGAACGGCGACGCGATCGTGAAGCTCGGCGAGCAGTTGATGACGCCGCCCGAGCTGCTGGCGCCGCTGCTGCGGCAGGTCCGGCGCACCGCGGAGACGCAGCTCGGCGAGCAGCTGCCGGCGGTGGTCGTGGCGGTGCGCGGGCAGCTCGGTGACGCACAGCGGCGAGCGACGATCGCGGCGTGTCGGCTCGGTGGGCTCGAGGTGCGGCGGCTCGTGCATGCGACGACCGCGGCGGCGCTGGTGTATCAGGCGGGGCGGAGCTCGGTCGGCGAGGAGCTGATCGCGGTGATTGATTTCGGCGGCGGTGGCTTCGATGCGGCGCTGATCGAGGTCGGTGAGAAGAGCGTCGAGGTGCTGGCGCAGCGCGGGGTGGACATCGGCGGTGAGGACCTCGATGCGCGGGTGGTGGAGTGGTTGCAGGCGGAATTTAAAGAACAGTCCGGGCTCGATGGTGCGGAGGATCCGATCGCGCGGTCACGTATGCGCGACGCGGCCGAGAAGGCGCGGATCGCCCTGTCCGACAGCAAGGACGTGACGGTGCACCTGCCGTACCTCGCGGCCGACGAGGCGGGGCCGAAGCATCTGCAGAGCAAGCTGACGCAGGCGCGGCTGGAGAAGCTGGTCGGCGATCTGCTGGATCGCTGCGTGGCGGCGCTGCAGCGGGCGCTCGATGACGCGGGGCGGCCGGCGCAGTCGGTGGCGCAGGTGCTGATGATCGGCGGCTGTGCGCGCATGCCCGCGTTGCATGGTCGGGTCGAGACGATCTTTAAGAAGATCCCGAGCGCGGCGCTGGATGCCGATGAGGTCGTGGCTCGCGGGGCGGCGATCCTCGCGGGCTTGCTGGCCTCGCGCAGCCCCGAGGTCACGGTCCAGGAGGCGCTGTCGCGGCCGCTGTCGCTGCAGATCGGTTCGGCGGCGCCGCTGCTGTTGTTCCCGCGCGGTGCGGTGGTTCCGGCCGAGCACTCGGAGCCGGTGACGACGCCGGGTGATGGTCGGCCGGGCGCGGCGTGTCGGGTGCTCGAGGGCGATCGCAGCGGGGGTGAGTCGCCGCTGCTGTTCGGTTTCACGGTGATGGGTCGTCCGGAGATCGAGGTCAAGTTCACGCTCGATGCCAGTCAGGTGCTCGAGCTGTCGGTGCGCGAGCTGCTGCGCGGCAAGGAGGCCCGCCTGGTGGTCGAGGGGCGCGGCGGGCTCGAGGCGGATGTACTGACAACGATGGTCGAGGCGGCGCGCGCGGAGGAGGTCGAGCTTCGTCTCGCGCGTGAGGTCCGTGAGCGTCGGCAGCGGCTCGACAACATGGCCCAGCGCGCCGAGCGGATCACAGGTGAGCAGGAGAAGTTGAACCCGGATGTGCGCGCGGCGGTGCTCGCGGGGGTCCGTGATGCACGGGTGGTGTTGCAGACGCAGGACGATGCGCTGGTGACCGCGGCGATCGAGGCGTTCGCAACGCTGTTGAAGCCGATGCCGGGTGAGCTCGCGGCGATCGCCGTGGCGCCGGTGGTCGGGCGCTTGCAGCCGGTGATCGCGGCGCCGCCGAAGCGCGTGGTGATGACCGAGCAGGACCTGCCGGAGTCCGACGAGCAGCGCTGAGATCGAGGCCGGCTCGGCTCAGGTCGGGGCGGCGTCGCGGGTGCGGAAGGCGGTATCGGCCGCGAGGTCGTGGAAGCGCAGCCATAACCAGGCGAGCGCGAGCGCGGAGAGGGTCGAGCCGAGCACGAAGGCCCAGGCGAGGTCGACCTCGGCGGCGTAACCGGCGGCGACGGAGCCGGAGAGGCGGGCGAGGCCGAAGCAGAGCATGGCATAGAGGCCTTGCACGCCGTTGCGCACGCCGGGCGGGGCCTTGAGGTTCAAGTACATCGGCGGGATGAGGTAGATCGCGAGCACGACGGGGCCGTGCAGCACCTGCGAGGCGACGGTGACGATCGGGTCGGCGACGGCGGCGAGCAGGGCCAGGCGCAGCATGAGACACAGCGCGCCGAACAGGATCAGGGTGCGCAGTGAGAAGCGGCGGAGCAGGGCGCCGGCGGCGAAGATGCAGGGCAGCTCGGCGAGCACGCCGAGGTTCATCACCAGTCCGACCCACTCGGGGTCGATGCCGACGTCGAGCACGCGGCGGGCATAAAAGGCGTAGAAGACGCTGATCGCGGCGAACAGGAGGCCGAGCGGGATGACGAGGTCGCGGGTGGGCCGGCCGCGCAGGACGTGCCAGGCGGCGGCGCCGGGAAGGCGTTCGCGCGGCTCGGGGAGCAGGCGCGGCAACCATGGGCTGCACAGCGCGCCGAGGCCGGCCGCGATCGCGGCGGCGACGATCGCCGCGCGACCCGAGGCGGCGCCGGCCTGCAGCGCGAAGAACAGCACGAAGGCCGGGACCATGAAGCCGAGGCTGCCCCACAGGCGCAGGCGGTCGTAGCGGGGCGGGCGAGCGCCGCTCGTGATGGTGACGGCGATCGCGGAGAAGGCGAGGCCGTCGAGCAGGGCGAACAGCGGGGTGTAGACCATGCTGAACGCGAAGGACAGCAGGAGCACGGTCAGGAACCGATCGGCGAGGGCGAGGCCGACGAGTGCGAGCGCGGAGGTGAAATAGGCGAGGGCGATCAGCGAGCGGCCGGAGAACAGGCGGTCGGCGAGGTAGGTGATCAGCGGTGGACCGAGGATCACCGAGAGGCCGTAGATGCCGGTGATCCAGCCGATCTGGGCGTCGTGCATGCCGAGGTCCCGGCCGAGGAAGACCGGCAAGTAGGGCATGTACGCGCCGATGACGGCGTAGACCAGGAGGTAGTGCAGCCGGATCGCGGAGAAGCGCAAGCGGGCTCTAGACCTCGCCGGAGGGCCGGAACACGCGCTCGCGATAATAGCGGAGCTCGGCGATCGACTCGCGGATGTCGTCGAGGGCGCGGTGCGTCTCGCCCTTGCGCGGGGCCGCGAGCGTCGGGTACCAGCGGCGCGTGAGCTCCTTGATCGAGGAGACGTCGACGATGCGGTAGTGCAGGAAGCCGGCGACCTGCGGCATGTAGCGGAGCAGGAAGCGGCGGTCGTGGCCGATCGAGTTGCCGCACAGCGGCGACTTGCCGGGCGGGCAGTGGGCGCGCAGGAACTCGAGGGTGAGGGCCTCGGCCTCGGCGAGGGAGGTGGTGGAGGCCTTGACCTGGGCGGTGAGGCCGCTGTTGCCGTGTTGCTGGGTGCACCAGGCGTCCATGGCGTCGAGCACCGCGTCGGGCTGATGCACGACGATGTCGGGGCCCTCGGCGATGAGGTTCAGATCGCCATCGGTGATCAGCGTGGCGATCTCGAGGATCTGGCAGGTGTCGGGGTCGAGCCCTGACATCTCGAGGTCCATCCATACGAGCGGCGGCGCGGCATCCATGGGTCGCGCATGGTAGCAGATGCCGCCGAGGTGGCGATCGCTTTCAGCCCTCGCCGAGCACGGTGAGGACCTTGGCGATCTCCGCGAGCTCGGGGTCGTTCGGGAGCAGGCTCAGCGCGGTGGCGAGGCGATCCAGCGCCTCCTTCAACGCGATCGCCAGATCCGCCGGGCTCACTTGCCAGCGCTGCAGCGCGCTCGCATAGGCCTGCACTGCGCTGCCCTTGGCCAGCGCGGCGGGCTGCTCGGCGAGCAAGGTCTCGAGCTTGACGGCCGTCTTGACCTCCTTCGACTCACCGGTCGCCTCGTCGATGAAGCCGACGCGCACCAGCAACTTCGCCGCGGGGTCGATGGTGGTGCAGTTGCTCAGGCTGCGGTGCAATACGAGGCTCGCGTTCGGGGCCAGGCGCAGGGAGCCGGTCTGCAGCGGGTCGTTGAGCGTGTCCGCGGCGGACTCACGGACGAGCGTGAAGCCGGGCGGCAGGTCGATCTGGACGTCGATGTCACGCACGGCGGCGCCGAGGGTGCGCACGAACTGGGGGCCGAAGCGCTTGTCGGCCTCCTCGACGCTGCCGACGAACAGGGAGGCGCCGCGACCGGCGTGGGCGGCGGCGTCCATGAGGTCGCTGCGATAGTTGCCGGGGTCGCCGACGCCGACGCCGGAGAGGTAGATGCCGGACTGCTTGTTGGCCTGCTCGGCGATGACGCCGAGGTCGGTCTCGGTGGCCGTGGCGCCGCCGTCGCTGACGAGCACGACGCGGTTCCAGTGGGCGGGGTCGTAGGCGGACTCGGCGAGCTTGTAGGCGGCCATGAGCCCGCTGTAGAGCTCGGCGCTGCCGCCGATCTCGAGCTTGTCGAGCTTGTCGAGCACGAGCGGGTCGCTGGGGCCGCTGATGGGGTGGAGCTCGAGCACGGTCGCGGTCTTGGCGTTCCAGGTGACGATCGAGAGGGTGTCGCCCTGGCGCAGGCTGCCGGCGATCGCCTTGCCGGTGGCGCGCAGCATGTCCTGGGCCTTGCCGGTCATCGAGTTGGAGTTGTCGAGCGCGAGGGTCAGGTGCAGCGGCGGACGGAGCTCGGCGGGCATCGCCTGGGTGGCGACGCCGACCTGCAAGTGCCAGAGATCGTCACCTGGCGCATGGGACAGGTGAGGAGTCACCGTGACCAGACCGGGCTCGGCCGGCGGATAGTCGAAGGAATAGTAGTTGAAGAACTCCCACGGACGGATGCGGATCCCGCTCAGCGAGACCCAGCCGCTCAGCGCCGCGTCGCGGGCCAGCGTCGGCGAGACCGTCGCGGCCGCATCGAGGGCGCGTAGACCGATGCTCACCGGCGTCACCTCGTCGCAATCCTCGCCCAGCAGCTGCTGCATGACGATGTCGCCGAGCTCGGGCTCCTCGACGGGAGGGGGCTCGCCGGTGCCGGTGGAGCCGGCCGGGCCCTCGTCGCTGCCCTCGGTCGAATTGCTGGGGTCGGCCGTTCCGCTGCCGGTCCCGGCCGGGCCGGTCCCGGTTTGTCCGCTGTCGCTGACGCTGGCGCTCGCGCTGACGTCGGTGCCTGCGCCGGTGGTTTGGACCACTTCGAGGTAACCGTCGCCGGCGCTCGAGCAGCCGGTCAGGGTCATGCCGCTCATGCCGCTCATGGCCAGCGTGAGGGCCAGGGGCGAGGGGAGGGAGTTCAGGAATGAAGCGAGGGTGCGTGGCGCCGGGAGAGGGGCTGCGGGGTGCCGCGCGGCTCGTGAGCTGCGCAAGGGAAACATGGTGAGTGCCTCAGGAAGCCAAGTAGGGTTTTAATGACGGGTTCGCTGTGCGCCGGGGGAGCGCGAGCGAGAAGTTTAAGCGCGAGGGGTCAGTATATCGGGCCGACTCGAGCGGCGCCATGCTTCGGCGTAAATGCCGGGTCGGCGTCTACATGGGTGGTCGACCGAGCACATGGTCGAGCGCTTCCTGGGCCCAGGCGACGGCGTCATAATCGCCGCGGTCGCTGCGCGAGCGGGGAGCGACGATGCGAGCGACGACGTGGGCGACGGCGTCCTGGGGTTCGGGAGCGCGCTCGACGAGGTGGAGTTCGACGTGTTCGGGGCAGTCGGTGCAGCGGGGGAGCGAGCCGGAGTGACCGGCGTAGGCGGCGGCGCAATCGCTGTAGTGGAGGGTGAGGATGTCGGGCAGCTCGACGGCGAAGCCGGTGCGGTCGAACTCGCCGAGGTCGATCATCTGGCGAGCGAGGCCGTGTAGGAAGTATGTGCCCTGTTGGAGTACAGAGAGATCTCCCGGGAGGCCACCGAGCTCGAGGTCGACGCTGCCGAAGCGTCGCATGCCGCGGGTGCTGAGGCGGAATTTCCCGGGGCTGCGTGGGTCCGCGAAGGGGATGATCGGGATCTGATCGGCGACGTTGCCGAGGCTGGTCTGTAGGCGGCGCTCCGCGAAGGCGACCGGGCCGAGCGTCTCGAGCGTGTCGGGGTCGTGGATCAGCGCGCCGCGCTTGACGGCGATCACTCGCACCAGGGTCTGCAGTAGCCGCAGACCGCGGACGCCGTGCTGGTTGCGGTACTGGGCGCGCAGCACGAGCAGGGTGTTGCGGGTCGGGATCGAGGCGCGCTCGGCGGGATCGAGCGCGCGGACCAGGTCGGGGTCGTCGAGCACGCGCGGCTCGATCAGCGGCGGGCCGCTCACGGGGATGCGCGCGTGGGTCTCGATCTCGAGGCCGAGCAGGTCGCTGCTGCGGGGGGCCTCTTCGGCGTCTTCCTCGGGCTGCGCGGCTGCTTTGGGGTCGATCGGCGACTCGTCGATCGGCCTGGCGATCAGGCCGCGCAGCAGCTCGACCTCCTCGTCGTCGAGGTTCTTTGCAAAGGCCTCGCGCACCGCGAGGTCGAGCTCCTCGCGGGTCGGGGGCTTCGAGACGTCGCTGCCGGGCAGCAGGAGCACGTAGCTGTAGGTGATGCGGTCGGCGAAGACGATCTGGTGCGGGAGCTCGGCGACTCGCCTCGCCTCGGCGGCGGCCTCGGCGTCGATGGCTGGGGCGGCCGCGGTCGCGGGGGCCGGCGCGGGTGTGGGGGTCGCTGCGGGGCCGGAGGGCTGCGGGCTGCAGGCGAGCAGCAGCGAGGACAACGAGAGCGCGATGAGCGTGCGAGGCGTGGGAGAAGCTGAGCTTGAGGACATGTCGTGAGGGGCAGGTCCAGCGACGGTTTTGGATGGCTGAAAGGACATGTCGGGAGGGACAGGGCGCATGCGACAGGGCCTTCGGGTCAGGTGACGTCGGCGTGGCGCGTGAGCAGCTCGGCGACCAGGGTGGGGCTGACGTTGCCGCCGGAGAGCAGGACGCCGACGCGGCGGCCCGGGAAGCCGCTGCGTGGGTCGTGCGTGTTGCGCTCGGCGGGGAGCTCGGCGTGGCCGCGCAGGGCCACGGCGAGGGCGGCGGCGCCGGATGGTTCGACCAGGATCTTGGCGCTCATGAGCAGGCGGACGAGGGCCTGGCCGAGCTCGTGGTCGTCGACCTCGAAGGTGGCGGCGATGGTGCGTCTGGCGATGGCGAAGTTGAGGGCGCCGACGCGGGTGGGTTTGAGTCCGTCGGCGAGGGTGGGGCCGGGCGGCACGGCGATGCGTTCGCCGGCGGCGAGGGAGCGGGCCATGGCGTTGCAGGTCGCGGGTTCGGCGGAGTAGAGCGGGATGCCGAGCGCGGCGGCGACGAGGCCGGCGCCGGCGATCAGGCCGCCACCGCCGACGGGCACGACGAGGGCGTCGAGTGGTTCGCCGGTGGTGGCGAGCACCTCCTCGCAGAGCTCGAGGGTCGCGGTGGCCTGGCCGGCGATGATGTCGGGGTCGTCGAAGGGCTCGATGATCGCGGCGCCGTGGCGGGCGTGGAGCTCGTGGGCGGCCCGCTGGCGGTCGTCGGAGGTGGTGCCGGCGAAGACGATCTCCGCGCCCAGAGCGCGTACGCCCGCGACCTTGATCCCGGGCGCGTCGATCGGCATGGCGATCCACGCGGGGACGCCGAACTCGCGGGCCGCGAGCGCGACGGCCTGGGCGTGGTTGCCCGAGCTGTAGGTGATGATGCCGCGAGCGCGGGTCGCTTCGGGCAGGCGCAGCACGGCGTGCATGGCCCCGCGAGCCTTGAAGGCGCCGATCTTCTGCAGGTTCTCGGCCTTGAGAAACAGGGCGCGCCCGGCGAGCGCCTCGAGGGCGGGCGTGCGTAGGATAGGAGTGCGCCAGACCCGGCCGGCGAGGCGCTGGGCGGCTTCGCGGACGTGTTCGATCGAGAGGTCGTCGGTCGTGTCGGTGCTCGTGCCTGCCATGCGCGGCAAGGCTACACCGAGCGGCCAGGCTGGGGTACACCTCCAGTGCCTTGCGCTTGCCGACGCTGCCGACCTGGCTATGGATCGCCCTCGCGGCGGTGTTCCTCGTGGCGATCAACACCGCGACGCTGGCGGCGTGCGGGCCGTGGGATCCATGGGAGACGCATTATGGCGAGGTGGCGCGGCAGATCCTCGTGCGCGACGATCCGCTGGACCTGTGGTGGCGACCGGGCGAGGGGCCCGATGGCAACGCGGAGAACTTGTTCTGGTCGAAGCCGGCGCTGCCGTTCTGGTTGATGGCGCTGAGCATGGCGATCTTCGGGGTCGGCACGCGGCCGGCGATCGACGAGATGGTCCGCTCGCCGCTGCCCGAGCTGGCGCTGCGGCTGCCGAGCATGCTCGCGGGCTCGCTGTGCGCGGTGTTCCTCGGGTACGTGGTGTGGCGGTTGCTGCGCGACGAGACGCGGGCGGCGAGTCGTGGTCCGAGCCCCGCGGCGCGGGCGGGGATCTTGACGGCGGTGGTGCTGGGGACGATGCCCCAGTGGGCGCTGGTCACCCGGCAAGCGCTGACGGACATGTTCTTCGTCGCGCCGGTGGTGGTGGCGATGGGCGCGTGGGCGCTGGCGTGGTTGCAGCCGGATCGCGAACTCCGGCGACGAGCGATCGGGGAGATCTTGCGGCGGCCGGCGCCCGCGGCAGGCGGCGGCGTGTGGGCCCGGGTGCGGCGCTGGACCCTGCCGTGGGACCGTGCATACACGGTGTTCGTGCTCGGGGCGCTCGCGGCGGCGATCGTGCCGCTGATGGTGTTGCACATGCATCTGATCAGCGCCGACACGGTCGCGCGGGTCGCCAAGTTCGTGAAGAAGCCCGGGGTGCCGAACGTGGACACGTTGCGGCAGATCCACCTGCATCTGCTCGGCTACTGGGCGGCGGCGCTGATCGTGCTGGTGCTGAGTCTGCGCTGGGCGCGGCGCTCGCAAGTGTGGATGGGCGTGCTGTATGTGGCCGCCGGTGTGTCGCTGATGGGCAAGGGCATGATCGGGCCCGGCATCGTCGGCTTGCTGGTGCTGGCCGACATGCTGGTGCGCGGGCGCTTCGATCTGCTGCGGCGCAGCGGGCTCGGCACCGGCACGCTGCTGTTCGCGCTGGCGTCGCTGCCCTGGCATCACGCGATGCTGCTGTACCGCGGCGAGCGCTGGCTCAACGAGCTGATCATCCTCAATAACCTGGCGCGCTTCGGCTCTGGTGAGCAGGACCAGGCGGTCGGCAGTCTGACCTACTACGTGCGCACGCTCGGGGTCGCGGCGCTGCCGTGGTCGGCGGCGCTGCCGGCGTCGCTGTGGGCGGCGATGCGGGCGTTGCGAGATGTCCCGGAGGACAGGCCGGATGCACCGGGCGCGAGCGTGGCGAGCCGGGCCGCGGCGCTGCGGCGCTTCGCACTGTTGTGGGCGGCGGTGACGCTGGCGCTGCTGACCTACAGCGTGACCAAGTACTATCACTACCTGTTGCCGGTGCTGCCGCCGCTGGCGGTGCTGCTCGGGCTGTGGCTCGCGGATCTCGGTGAGACGGGGAAGGAGACGGCGGGCAAGACGGCAGGCAAGACGCGGTGGGTGACGGCGTTGCTCGGCATCGGGGTGCTGGCGCTGGTGCTGCGCGACGCGATCGTCGAGCCGGCCTGGCTCACGCACCTGACGACCTACCTCTACGACCACATGTGGCGCGATGGGGCGCCGCCGACCCGGCCGCTGATCTTCCTCGCGCTGCCCTTCGCCCTCGGGCTGCTGCTGTGGGCGGGTCGACGCGGACGTCTGGCGCTGGCGAGTTTGCTGCTGTCGGCGCTGCTGTCGCTCGGCTGGGTGATGAACAGCTACCTGCCCGCGGTCTCCGAGCACTGGTCGCAACGCACTCCGATGCGCATCTACTACGACCAGCGCGGCCCCGAGGACCCGCTGCTCAGCTGGTGGTTCTACTATCGCGGCGAGACCTTCTTCAGCAAAGGCAAGGTCTGGGTGCTCAAGGAGAGCGACCGCGAGAAGCTGAAGGAGTTCATCGACACCCAGCGCGGACTGGGTCGGTCCCTGTGGATCTTGACGACCGCCAGCCACGCCAAACGACTCAAGCTCTCGCTGCCGGCCGACCTGCGCGCGGGCGCGACGCCGGCGTACGAGGGCGTGCACTACGCGCTGACGAAGGTGCCGGTGCCCTGAGGGCCGCGGAGGGTCCCGGGTCCGGCTGGCCTTTAGGACCTGTCCTGAGGGTCAGGCTCGGAGGGCGGCGGGGTTGCGGGCCGCGGGCAGGGCCGGGAGGTCCGGGGCGCAGGTGCCCCAGGCTTCCTTGAGCGCGGCGGCCTGGGTGCTGTCGAGGGCCTTGGCGGCGAGGCGGCGGCCGAGGCCCTTGCGCTGGGCGTCGAGGGCGAGGGCGTAGCTGGCCTCGGGCATCGACAGGCCGGCGCGTACGCTCCCGAGGTCGATGCCGCAGCCGCCGCCGCAGCAGGCGTTGTTGAACATGTAGGAGCCGTTGACGACCCAGGTGCCCATGCCGAGGGAGATGGCGGCGAGTTCGGCGGCGGCCTCGGGGTCGATGGCGGCGACGGCGGGGGTGGTCTCGGGGGCTTGCCAGAGGCCGAGGCGTCCGAGCTCGCGCGCGACGTGACCGAGGAGGAGGGAGGGCACCTTGAACAGCTGCGGGGAGACGACGAGCACCAGTTCGCGGGCGCGAGCGAAGGTGTGGAGGAGGTGGCCGGTGGGGTCACCGAGGGGGAAGAAGCCGGAAGGAACGGGCGGCTCGTTGGGGCGGCGGTCGACGAGCGTGAACTCGAGGTCTTGCTGTCCGACCTGCTCCTGGGCGGCGCAGATGAAGTCGAAGAGGCTGTCGAGGTCGCGGGGCGTGGTGACCCCCTTTGCAGGCGACTCACCGATCCACTGGGCGCGCAACGCGGGTGCGCCCAGCTGGCCGATCACGGCCTGTAGTCCGGAGGCGAGCCAGCGGCGCGTCTCCTCGTCGGGGAGAAAGGTGGGGGCGGTCCCGGCGGAGCTTCCGAACAGAAACATGGGCGGAAGCGAGGATAGCAAGCGCACGCCCCGATCGACCAGCCCACATTGAAACTCATCGCGCATGGAGTGAGTGCGAGGGGGCGCGCCATGGGAGTCGTGGTCCAAGGTAAGACCCTGTGCTCGCACGCGTACAGGCGCGGCCACGGACACCCGCGTACGCCTGCAGACCGCCGAAGTTCGCGCTGTCTCGCATTCTTTCAGGCCGGGCTTTCCTTGGCAGCGAGATTTGGACACACTGAAAAACAGTGGCTTCGCGCGGCGAGTTGGGGCTTGGGGGACGGCGATGGCTGGGTCGTTCGCTGCTCATGTTCGCGTTGTGGATCCTCGGGGCCGCACCGGCGGGCGCCTCGGGCGAACACAAGGTGCCGGACCTCCGCGGTGAGCGGCAGAGCAAGGGGGATCGCAGCGAGGCCTTGCTGCGCGTGCCGCTGACGCTGCACGTGGCGACCATCGATGGTCGCCCTGCCTTCGACATGGCCCGGCTCGATCGTGCGGTGCGTCGCGCCAACGCGTCGATGCGCAGCTACGGGATCGAGGTCCACGTCGCACGCGTCATCTACATGCCCGAGGGCTTCTCCGAGATCCGTCATCGTCGTGATCGCCGGCGCCTCGCCAACTTCGCGCCGATGGACGGCACCGTGCATCTGTTCCTGGTCCAGACGGTCGAGCTCGGCAACGTGCTGCGAGCCGACCGCGGGGTCCGGGGGCTGCACTGGCGCTATCGCGGGCTGGCCCGCAAGCTGCGTAGCCGCGAGTATCTGGTGCTCGGCGCCGATGCCCCGCCGACGACGCTGGTCCACGAGATCGGGCACCTCTTCGGGCTCGAACACGACGCCGGTCGGCAAAACTTGATGTGCTCGTGTCGCGAGGGCCCGCGCCAGATCTTCACCGCCGTGCAGGGCGAGAAGATCCGCCGCGGGGCCGTCCGGTACTTGTTGCGCGCTCGCGGTTGAGGTCTCCAGGGCTCGAGGCCGCGCCCGCAGGCGCGAGGGCTTTTGGGTTATGTTGTTGGTGATGCACGCGAGATGGTCGGGGTTGGGTCTGGGGCTCGCTTTGCTGGCTTGCGCGCCGAAGCCGACGACGACGCCGGCGAGCGTGGAGCCGACGGTCGCCGCGGCGCCAAAGCCGGCGGATCCGGAGCTGGTGGCGATCGCCGATGCGATCGATCCGGGCGAGCAGACGCCGCTGTTCATGGAGCTGCCGCCGTCGATCCGCGAGCCGATCGAGCGCGCCCTCGGGGTCGACTCGAACACCGCCATGGCGGTGAAGGAGATCCAGGGGGCGTTGCAGGTGTGGGACCAGCTCGGGATGGCAGGCCTCGAGTCGATCGCCCAGAAGTTGATGCGGATCGGCGTCGGCCTGGTGCTCGCGGAGCGGGCCGTGAGCAAGGGCGCCGATGATGCCGAGCTGCTGCTCGCGCTGACGCGCGTGTACACGATCCTCGATACGCCGGTGTTCGCGAGCCAGGGCATGGTCCAGCAGGTGCTGCAGATGGCCGCGCAGCTGGCCCAGAACTCCGGGGCGCAGGCGGGGGGCTTCGACATGGCGGGGCTGACGGGCGGACTCTCGCGGGTGTTCGCGCGGGCCGGGGCGCTGCATCGCCGCAGCGCCGCGGAGTTCCTGCGCCGTCATGGGGATCATCCGGAGGTGCCGCGGGTGCTCGGGCGGCTCGCCGAGGACGCGATGCGCCGCGAACAATTCGACCGCAGCCTGGCGCTGCGACAGCTGGCGATGCGGCGGCTCGGGGAGCGCGCGCGGTCGGGTGATCACATCGAGCTGGCGATCACCTGTTATCGGGCGCTCGAGCTCGAGTGCGGCGACGGGGCGATCAAGCGGGCGCGCGAGCTCGGTGACACGAGCGATGCGAAGGCCGCGATCGCGGAGGCGCGCCGGCTCGAGGTTGCGAGCAAGGTCGGCGAGCAAGCCCGGCGCGTGCGGGCGATCCCCGGCGATGCGGAGCCGACGCTGGCGCTCGAGCGCGGGCACTTGCTGCTGCTGCTCGACCGCTACGCCGACGCCGAGGCGCTGTTCGAGCAGCTGAAGGTGGCGCACCCGCAGGACGCGCGGCCGTACGGCGGGCTGGCCAAGCTGGCGATCCAGCGCGGCGGCGACTTCTCGCGGGCCACCGCGATGGTCGACCTCGGCAAGGCGCTGGGATCCAAGGATCGTGACTTCTATGAGGTCGCGCTCGGGACCGTCGGCATGAAGTTTTTATATGAGGCGATGCCGGCGATCGCGGGCGGGAAGAAGTTCGAGGATCTGGTGCCGCCGCTGCTCGCCGACCTGCGTAGCTTCGCCGTCGGCCTACAGACCTACGATCCGGCGCGCGCGGGGGTGGTCGACATCATCGGCAGGGTGATCAATGCGGCGGCGCCGAGCGTCCTCGCAGGCAAGCCGTATACCGCGCTGCCGGTGCTGCGCGGAACGCTGCCGCAGGCGCTGACGCTGGTGAAAGATTTCCCGGACTCGCCAGACGTGCGACGCATGGTCTACCTCGCGGCCAACTTCTCCGCCGATGAGCGGTCGGCGCTCGCGGCCGTGCGCGCGCCGCTGACCAACGGCGACGCCGCGCTGCAGCGGGCGCGGGTCCAGACATGGCTGGACCTCGCGCTCGCGTGGGAGGCCGAGGCCGAGCTGCCGGAGATCGAGGCGGCCGTGGCAGCGCTGGTCGCAGAGGAGGGTGATCGCGGGCGCATGGCGTTGCAGGCGGCCCTCCTCGCCTTGAAGTTTCGCCGCGCGGGCGTGCGTGAGGCCGGCGAGCAGGCGGCGGCGATCTACGAGGCGATGGTAAAAGAGGGCTCGACAGAGGCGCGAACGGTCGCGCTCAACAACCTCGGCTTGCTCAAGATCCGCCTCGGTGACCCCGAGGGCGGCGCGAGGCTGCTCGTCGAGGCGCTGAACCTCGACCCGAAGGCTTGGCCGGTGGTGATGAACGTGGCGGCGGCAGTTTTGATGATCGAGGGCACCCAGCGCCCGGAGCTGATGGATGCGTTCACGCTGGTCGCGCGTGACAGCGAGTCGGCGCTGCTGCGGCTGCAGGCGAACGCGTGGCGGATCGAGCAGGCGCAGAAGGGCAACGGCGACGTCGAGCAGACGCTCAAGGACTTCGCGGCGTCGCTGGCCAGCGAGCGCAAGGGGGAGATCCGCGGCGCGCTTCCGCTGGGGCGCTGGGGGCTGCTCAGCACCGGCGCGGCGCAGGTGAGCCTTAACTACTCGGTGTCCAGCGGGTTCCAGATCCAAAACGAGGTCAGCATGACGCTGTGGTTGATCGAGCCGCCGCCGGGCTTCGACGCGCTGATCGCCGCGAGCGATCGCCCAAGTAAGCCGGCGAAGGCGATGAAGAAGGCCCGCTGAGCGGTCCCTGGGACGCTCGCGGGCCTTTTGCTCGGTCGATGATCGTGGTCGACGAGCGTGCGCGACTCAGGACGGGTCGGGGCCGGGGGTCTCGGGGCCGTTGGGCGGGAGCTCGGGCTTGGCGATGTACGCGGCGTCGGGCTTGCCCTCGAGGCTCTCGAGGAAAGCGGTCAGGTACTTGCGCTCGTCGTCGGTGAGGCTGCCCTTGGCGAGCTGGTAGGTGGCCATGACGTTGAGCACGTCGTCGAGGGTCTTCGACGAGCCGTCGTGCAGGTAGGGGGCCGTCTTGGTGACGTTGCGCAGGCCCGGGACCTTGAACACGAACTTGTCCTCGGGGTTGGCGGTGATCTTGAAGCGACCCTCGTCCTTGGTCTCGTACTTCTTCACGCTGCCGAGCTTCTGATACATGGTGCCGCCGACGGAGGGGCCGGTGTGGCAGCTGATGCAGTTGAGCTCGATGAACAGCTCGAGGCCGCGCAGGGCGTCGCCGCCGAGGGCGGTCATCTTGCCGCCGAGG
>ERZ795056.1658-NODE-1658-length-25880-cov-14.575102_pt1 | contig 25880 bp, 23 predicted proteins | sample MGYA00375140_ERZ795056 | MGnify/ENA primary metagenome ERZ795056 (study PRJEB30185, sample SAMN05720227) | activated sludge metagenome | isolation source: Anaerobic digester | place: USA | collected 2015-03-09 ... | reverse complement strand
TTAATAAAGAACTCACACCGGCGAAGCAAATAATCGAAACATAAAATACCTTTGGACATGAATCCTTGTTTCGAAAATTAAACAAACAATCATGTCTTCCAGTCGCCGTAAATTCATTCGCCAAACCTCTGCCGCCATGATCGGCGCCGGGATTGCAGGTTCTTTGCCTTTACAAGCCTTCGCCGGAAACCGTCGTCGTATTTCTGCCAACGACCAGATCAATTACGGCCTGATCGGCTGTAAGGGCATGGGGTGGTCCAACATGAAGGCGGCACTCTCCAATATCCCCGAAGTGAATTGTATTGCGCTGGCCGATATCGACCAAAGTGTACTCGACGAACGCGCAGGCAATGTGGCCGAACTCCGGGATAAAAAGCCTAAAATCTTCAAGGATTACCGGAAAATGCTGGAAATGAAGGAGTTGGACGCTGTCATTGTCGCTACTCCCGACCACTGGCATTGCCTGGCTTTCACCGATTCGTTGTCGGCCGGCAACCACGTGTATTGCGAAAAACCGCTCGCCAATTCCATTGAGGAATGTAATATCATGCTGGCTGCCGCCAAAAAATACAATACCAAAATGGTGCAGATCGGGCAATGGCAGCGCAGCGGCGCACATTACCAGCAGGCACATAATTACCTGAAAACGGGTAAACTTGGCAATATCCGCCTCGTAAAATGCTGGTCGTATCAGGGCTGGATGCCTTCCGTTCCTGTGAAACCCGACAGCGCGCCACCGGAAGGTGTCGACTACGATATGTGGCTCGGACCGGCGCCGAAGCGCCCGTTCAATCCCAACCGGTTTCACTTTACCTTTCGCTGGTTCTGGGATTATGCCGGTGGGCTGATGACCGACTGGGGTGTGCACGAAATCGACATCGCCCTGTACTTCATGGGTGTCACAGCGCCCCGTTCCGTAATGGCTTCCGGCGGCAAACTCGCCTATCCCGACGATGCATCGGAAACGCCCGATACCCTGCAGGCGGTGTTTGAGTTTGAAGGCTTCAATATGCTTTGGGAACATGCTGTCGGTATCGACAACGGACCGTACGGCAAAACCGAAGGCATCGCTTTCATTGGTAATAACGGCACGATGGTGGTTAACCGCGACGGCTGGGAAGTAATTCCTGAAACCAAGCGCAACGACGACGGCATCGTGGTATACGAAATTGAAGATTTGCCCGATCAGCGCAAGAGCAACAACGCCAATTACCTGGCCGACCACCACAAAAATTTCGTGGCATCCATGCAATCCAACGACGCTTCCATTCTCAAATGCGGTATCGAAACAGGCGCCATCGCTGCCATCAATGCGCACATGGGCAACGTAGCGTTTAAAACAGGCAGAAAAGTGTACTGGGACGCCGCAACCGGCGGTTTTAAAAACGATGCGGAAGCGAATAACCTGATCAGGGCACACTATAACAATGGCTGGAATCTTCCTAAAATGTAACTGAAATATATGAGAATATGAGGATTAGAGTATTTGAATCAGATACTCAAATCCTCATATCCTCAAAAAGCGCTGCAACTAATTACTAACAACTAACTATTGCTATGAAATCCTTCTTTTTTATCCCGGCATTCCTGTGTCTGGGCCTTTCCTGCATTGCGCAAAACATCAACCCGAAGTATGATTCCACGCTTGCCAAAACATTCGGCGGAGACGACTACGGCATGAAGATGTACGTGCTCGTGATCCTTAAAACGGGTCCGGTGGTCATTGAAAACAAGGAAGTGCGCGACAGCCTTTTTGCGGGGCACATGCAAAACATCAAGCACCTGGTCGACATCAACAAGTTGATTGTGGCCGGTCCGCTCGGCAAAAATGACCAGACCTACCGGGGTATCTTCATCCTCGACGTGAAGACTTTCGAGGAAGCCAACGAGTTGCTGGCTCTTGATCCGACTATCAGGGAAAAACTGCTCGAACCCGAATTGTTCAAGTGGTACGGCTCCGCTGCCTTGCCTGACTACCTGAAAGCCTCGGAAAAAATATCGAAATACCACCATTAAATGAGGATTCGAGGATTTGAGGATTTGAGCGGCCACGCTTCGCATCCTCGCATCCTCAAATCCTCGAAAAAAAACAACCATGATTGTCAAACTTGCAGAAGGAACCCTCAAAACCAAATACGGCACATACCGCGAAGCCTTGTATTATGACGGTCAAAAGGAATCCATTGCCATGACCCTGGGCGATGTAGCGGACGGCGAGGCCGTTTTATGCCGCATCCATTCTTCCTGCATTTTCGGGCACGTATTCAACAGCATCGAATGCGATTGCCGGGAACAAATGGAAATTTCCCAGCAGCTCATCCAGCAGGAAGGCAAGGGCGTGATCATTTGGATGGACCAGGAAGGCAAAGGCAACGGGCACTTTGCACTTCTGAAAAGCGTGGAACTCAAAAGAAAGGGTTTGTCTCAAGGGGATGCTTATGAAGCAGTCGGTTTTAAACGGGATGCGCGGGATTTTTCAAAGGCCGCAGAAATTCTACAGGACCTGAAAGTTCGTTCCGTTCGTATGCTGACCGATAACCCCGGGAAAGTGGAGACGTTAACCCGGCATGGTATAGAGGTGGTCGGGATTAAACCCGTTGTGTTGTAGGGCGGCCCAGGCGTAGTGTCGGGGTGACTTCAAGTCACCCCGACACTACAAGGTTCGGAGATTTCTGTATTCGTGTAGATTGCTCAATATACCCGGGCTGCTGCTATACCACTTTTGCTTTTCTTTGGTTTGCTCAACCTGTAAATGCCGCCAACCTGTGCGCCCAGGTTGATATACCGCTGCGCCACCGTGTTGTTGGTATTCGAAACCGGATGAAAAGGTATCTGTACGCTTCCCGACAACTGCCAGTACATGCGATCAGTCATTTTCCATTCGTAGGCATAAGCGCCCCAGACACCCCAGCCCGTTTTGTGGCGGAACATGTCATCGTAGCCGTAACTGCCGTGCCTGTACGTAGTCGGCTCATTTTCATCATTATAAATGGTCGCATTGGCACGGAAAAACAGGTTCACATCCAGGCCTCCTGAAAACTCCCGGCGCGTCCTTCTGTCTGCTATCCGTCTGCCTATTCCGAAGGGAACGTTGAGAAAATAGTAATGATTGAACGCGGTATTGGAGTACACTGTAGTTTTGATAACCGGTTTACTACCTGTGGTTTGTGTAATAAGATTTCCTGCCAGATCCACTGTTCGCGTCAAAACGCCGTTGATGTATTCGACTTCCTGCTGAATGTAATCGAGGTGAAATTTTTCGTTGATCTGCCTGTAATTCAGACCCGTTTTTATGACGAAACCTTTTTTCGTTGCTACCGTATAATACATGCCTGCCGTATAGGATTCCAGCACGTGTTCGGTTTCTTTTCTGCCTTTCAGGTGTTCGGTTGTTGCCTCTCCTTTCCCCATGTGTGAAATACCCAGTCCGGGGCCGGCCAGGATGCTGAACTCATGTTGCAACGATAATTTCCTGTGTTTCCTGCGGCGCTTTTTGGATGGGTCATCATTCGGATCAGCCAGGGCAAATAACCGTTCTTTCTTTTCATCTTCCTGCACGGGAAGCACCCTCGATTTGGGAACGGAATCGAGTGAAATCACGTGGTCGCTTCGTCCGGCGGGCAACAAGGCGAGGAATGTTTTCTCCGGCGAATTCAAAATGACTGCCCGTTCTGTTGCCACCGGACCGGCAGGTTCCTTCTTTTCAGGAATGGAAACCTTACCGGTTGCCGGTTGACTCGCAGAAGGAAATTTATTTGTTGAATTACCCGACAACGCGTTATCGATCGTATGCGGTGTTGAGGAAAACTGGTACTCTTGATTACCGGAGGATTGTTCGGGCGCCAAAACCTTTCCGGCTATTTCAGCAGTGCGCTCTGCATTAGCCTGTTCCGGAATGCGATGCGTTGTACCCGGTTGTTGCCGGATGAACAGCAAAAGCAGGGCTACCCCGAGTGCGGCGAACAACCAGATGAATCCGCGCCTTTTTTTCTTCTTTTTGAGATGCGGCTCTATATTTTTCCAGATAGCATCGGTATCCGTTTCCGGCCGGTGGTTGCCGAAAAGCGTTTTGATCCTTTGCTCGAAATGACGTAGTTCCATGTTAATTATTCAGTGCTGCTGTCTTGAGAATAATGTCCTGCAACGCACTTCTCGCGCGGGTCAGCAGGGTTCTTGAATAACTTTCAGCGATATTCAGTTCCTGGCTGATTTCCGCATGGGTGTAACCGTCCAGTATGCTCAAATTGAATACAACACGTTGGTTATCAGGCAATAAATAGAGGGCATTTAGAATTTCTTCCACTCCCATCCTGCTGAAAACATCCGGAATTTCGGCAGGATCCAGCCCCGATTCCAGGGATTCCAGTTGCACATTCTTTTTGCGAAATTTTTGCAGGCAGACGTTGATGGCAATGCGGCGACACCAGAAGTGAAACTCTTTTTCACCGCCCCTGAATTGTTCGATGTTGTTGAAGACAAGAATCAATGCCTCCTGTACCTGATCCTGTATGTCGGCAGCCGAGCGCACATACCTTTTGCAAACCGATGACAGAAAGGGCGCCAGCAAATCGACCATTTGCCGTTGCGCCTTTCTGTCGAAGTTTTTGCACTGTTTCAGGATCTGGTTAAAATCAGGCTGCATTCAGATTTCTTTTTTAACCTTGAATATGCCGGTTACGGTGTGTGGAACATTCTGGGGGTCCAGTGCGGTACAGGTCAGATTTCCGACAATTAGGTTGCCATAATCGCCTGTAATGTTGACAGTTATGCCCGGGCTCCCTGCATAAAGGAAAGGATAAGAAGGCAATTCCGGCGCATCATAGGTATACATAAATGTGTTGCTTGTGTAGGTGCCCACGCCCGCATATTCCTGTATGTTGATACTGAAAAATCCGCCGATTGTAAGTCCTTCCAGCACCAGCCAGTTGGTGGGTTCATTGTTTTTCAGGAAAAACCGGGTGGGCGCCAGGTTGTAGGTGCTTCCATCTACCTGAATGGTTAGGAAATCGGCCGGTTCTTCACAGGCGGTGAGTATGCCGAAGTCCACGTCATTTTCGTCGCTGTGAAACTGTACGGGTGTGGAACGGAAATTTGCCAGATCGTAACCGGTAATTTGAAGTTCCGGAAATTCAATACAATTCAGCGCCAGGTCGAAATCGAAAGCGCCCGAGGCATCCAGCGGGAAGAGGCGAACCTTGCCAGGGTATTCCACTGCCACCTGTCCGTTCAGCACAAAATTCCCGAAACAGTCTTTCAACTGTCCGCTGATGTGGATCTGGTATTGCTGCAGGGTTTGGGTCAGGTAAATATCACCCAAATCGGTATCGGCTGAAAACGGACCGATATTGGCTTCATATAGAATATTGCCGCAAAGGTCTGTTACCGTAATTTTTAAAGGAGCATCCTTCGGCACGGCGCCGCAGAAATAGCCGTTTATGTCTGTGTATCCCCAGTAAATAAAATTATTGCTCAGGTCTTCCACTACCACACGGGTGTAGAACGCAGGCGTGCTGTCGCTCTGAAAAAAAGTACCGGAAAGGCAGATGGGTTCAAGCGCAATATCGCAGTTCCAGAATCCACTTCCGTTCACGTTGCAGATATAGGAAGACGAGCCCGAATAATGGCAGGTGCCGTATTCCATCCAGCGCTCCTGTTGCAGGTCGAAATTCCAGAGGGCTATTTCCTGCGGCGCGGATGCCAGTAATTCTTGCGGAATAGGCATTTCAATGGCGACCGTTTCACCTGTACGGAGGAGGAGTTCATTCCCGTTGGCATCTTCCAGTTTGAGCGCCGTCATACCGAACGTTGACAATACCTTTTCTGCGCCCGAAGCATTTCGCGCCATCAGGGCGCCGGGCATAATATTGCCCAATTCGGGATCCGTCGGGTCGAGCCAGCGGGCGAACACGCTGGCTTTGCCGGAAAAAATTCCGCCGCCGGCATATCTGAGTTTATTAGGCCCGATAGTTATTTTGAGGCCGCTGGGCCAGGTCAGGGTGCCTCCTTCCACTGCGTCCAGGGTTTTGGAAGCCCCCTTTTGCATCATGGTTACCCGCACGTATTGCTGGCTCCCGCTGGTGTTGCCACTCATGGAACAAGCGGTGAAATATCCGTTTTTTCGTACTTCCACCAAAGCGGCGCCCTTGGGAGCATCAATGTTTTTCAGTTTGAAAAGGCCGTTCTCGTCGGTGGTGGTGTGGCTGAAGTATACGATCACCTGCGCGTCTTTAATGGGGTCGCCGTTTTCATCTACCACCTTGCCTTGGAAACTACTGACAACCAATACTTTAGGTGGTGGCTCCTCGTAAGTCACCTGATTGATAAGTTCATTTTTGCGGCAGCCCAGCAGCGACAGGAGGAGTAACAGAGGTAAAATGCGATTCAGCATTCCGGTAAGGTTTGTAGCGTTAATAATAAGGGTTCGTTTGGACTGTCCTTATCTACCAGAATGGCAAACGTCTGCAAAACGCTACAAACAATGTAAAAAAGAGCGGGTTTCGTTTTTTGTCTTTCGTGTTTGGACCAATGCTGCCGGAAGGTCATGTACGGCTCTAAACACGACAAACAAAAAACGAAACACCCAAAAAAGAACCCGCACCCAACGCCAGAGGCGATGAATACGGGTGTGATCATGGGAATTCCGGTTTTTGGGACAGCCTATCTTACAACTACAAACTGTTCTGAAACGAGTGTTTGCTTTTTGTTTCCTGTAACCTGCAACGTATATGTGCCGTTGATAACCGGATCGTTCAGTCGTATTTGCAAGACGCCATTTTCCAGTTGCGCCGGGCCTTTTTGCACTATTTTTCCTTCCATATCGTAAATCTTATACGTATCGAACTGCGGTGCATCACCGACCACCTGAAGCGTCAGATCTCCCGAAGTGCTGGGGTTGGGAAACAGCACCGTCGCGAAGGTGCTTTGACCAGGTTGAAATGTGCCGGTTGTGTTCAGATCCTGTGTATCGAAATACACGTTGGCGGGCGGTGTGTAATTGTTGCTTCCGTAGTTGAAAATGGCCAGCGGCCTGGAATATCCCTCGCGGAACATCGTATATCTGTTGGTTACGCCCGTGTGCTGGCCTTGCGTTATTCCGAATGCAGCCATCAAGGGAGCCGGTGCCGGTGCGCCATTCGCCGAGTAAAAACTATCTACCGCAAACTGTGCGGACCGTACCATCAGTACATCATAAGGAATGGTGGGGACACCATTTTCGTGGATCCGCATTTTGCCCCAACCGATCACGGTGTCTGTGCGAAAAAAGGAAAACACCTGCTGGAATGGGGTATTGTTCAGGCCGAAAGCGCTCACCGTGATATTGAGGTTGACAGAGCGGCGGCTGACAGAACTCCAGGACGACTGGTAAGTGGCGGGAAACTGCATGGTCTGCCGGCCGCCTTCATACACGTAGGTCTGCATCGGAAACACAATTTTATCATTGGCATTTCCGGTAAAATCGGTGAGCGGATATTCCTGTTCGCTTACGTAAATTCCGCGGTCGTACACACCGTTTTCATTGAAATCGAATTCACTGTAAACATAGTAACCCAGCGTATTGGTCAGGGATTTAAAATCCAGGACGTACACATCGATGCCTTCATCGGTGTAAAAAGGATCCGTTTCTGCTATAAATGGATTGGTGTATGTTTCGTCACTGGTAAAAGCGCTGAAATCCCAATTGCCATCGACGGCCGGACTGAGGGACGGCACCGTGCTGAGCGGTCCCAGAAAAACCTGGTTTTCGTAAACCGGAAAATTACTCTCCGTAATGGTAAAAGGCGTCTGGCCGGATATGCCGCCGGAAATGATCAACAAAAGGAACAGCAGGTAAATTTTTTGCATCGCAGAGTAGTTTTGTTTGTTAGATAATGGACGATGCAAATGTCCGGGCTACCCTGCGTTCGGGCAATAGAGGTTAACCATCATTCGAACAGGGTGTTTGGTTTTTCGTGTTTAGTTTTTCGAGAAAAAAAGTTGATTATCAATCACTTCCGAAACACTAAACACGAAACCCCAATCACCCTCATGCGTTACCATTGCCCTTTGTGTTGCATGGCAAACCTGATCAAAGAGTTTTTTCCTTCCAGATTGAGTTTGCGGGCAATGTTGTGCCGGTGATTGTCCACCGTATAAACGCTGATGAAGAGCAGGGCGGCAATTTCTGCGGAGGTTTTTGCTTCGGAAACCAACTTCAGGACCACCTTTTCCGTGGGACTCAATACGCTATTGGCGTGGTGAACAGCCTGATTCTCCGTGCTATCCGTGTGCGCGGTCAGGAAGTGTTCCATGGCGGTACTCGTGTAAAATTTCCCGTTGCAAACGCTTTCCAGGCATTTAACCAGGTCGTCTATTGCATTGTCCTTCAACAAATAGCCGTGCGCACCCGCTTCAATCGCAGATTTGAAAAAGTGTTTTTCCTTGTGCATGGTCAGCAGCACAAACCTGGTCCGGTGCTTTTCGGCCGACACTTTTCTGCATACGTCGAGGCCGCTGAGCATGGGCATTTCCAGGTCCAGGATCGCGATGTCGGGGCGTAGTGACACGATCAGTCCATATGCTTCGGCCCCGTCTTTGGCTTCGCCGACGAGGTCGACGAAATCGATTTCCCGCAGAACGTCCCGGACGCCGTTTCGAAAAATCGGATGATCATCCGCAATGATGGTGGTATACTTTTTCATACAGGAATGCTGAAAATGAACTTGACGCCTTTGTTTGCAGCCGTTTCCATTGCAAAAGTTCCGCGCATCATTTTTACGCGTTCTTCCATATTGATAATGCCGAAAGAGCGGGCCGATTTTCGTTCGAGCAGCGATTTGTCCAGGCCTTTGCCATTGTCCTGCACGACGAGTTCTACCAGGCCGGGCTGAGCAGTGGAAGTCACCCGGATCGCGGTGGCGTTGGCGTGTTTCAGGGCGTTGTTGATACATTCCTGGATGATGCGGTAGCAATTGATCCTGGCTTCCCGGTTCAGTTTGCCGTCTATTCCCTGTAAATCGCTGCTGATAAACACGCCGCTGGATTCCTGAGCCAGTTCGCACAAGGCATCGACGGCCGAGACCAGTCCGTATGCTTCCAGTTGATTGGGATAAAGGTCTTTGGCGATGGTTCTGACTTCTTCCAGTGCCTGATCTATACTGTTGAGGAGTTGCGCGTCGGGTTCCGGAGCCAGCCGTTGCAGCCTGTTTTTAACGAACAGGATATTTTGCCCCACGCTGTCGTGCAGTTCGCGGGAAATACGCTGGCGTTCGTTTTCCTGTGCGGTAATGAGGTCGCGGGCGAAGGCTTCCTGCATTTTTACCGTTTTTCGCTGGTTTAAAAACCGGATGGCAAAGACCACCAGCACCACCAGTAACAGACTGATTACCAGTAAAATGCGTTGCTGGCGGATTTGCCCCGCCTTGATTTGCCGGTCTTTTTCCAGCAGGGAAATCGTTTTTTGCTTGGTCTCCAGGTCGTACAAACTGGACATGGCAGCCATTTTGCCGGCACTTTCCGCCTGGTAAACCGAGTCCTTTAATTCCTGGAAAATGCGCTGGTTTTTCAGGGCACTTTTATAGTTGCCGCGCGCTTCATCAATGTTCGACTGCAATTTGTAACATTCGTATATCCAGTCGTTCAGGTGGGTCTGCGTGGAAAGTTTTAATGCCTGTTGCTGGTATTGTTGTGCATGATCCAGATCGCCGAGGAGGAAGTAGATTTCACCCAGATGCTCAAATATCTGCGCCTGCATCATCGTGTTTTCCTGCAATTCGGGCCGGTGAAGCAATTGTATTTCATATTCCAGTGCCCGTTGGTATTCTCCGTTTTCTGCCAGCAAATTGGCCATATTATCGATGCCGTTGTGGATAAAGTCTTCGTCTCCTATTCGTTTGGCGGCATCCAGATTTTGCTCCGTTATACGTATTCCCCTCTTCACATCTCCCATAAGAGCAATATTGAAAGCGAGGTCGTAATTCAAGTGTATGGTATCGGAATAAGCGCCGCAGGCAATCGCGTATTGTTTGGCTTTCTCCAGAAACTCCTGGCTTTTCTCAATATTTCCCATCACCTGGTAAACATCGCCGATCAAAGAGGCCGACCGGATACGGTACACACAGTGGTTCGTTTTTTCGGCCAGTGCCAGGTTTTCGTAATCCACTTTCAGGGCGGCATCGAAAAGCCCCAGGAAATGCAGCCCCTGTCCGAGCAGCATATTCGCATTCAACAACAGTGTATCCGACTGTAGTTGCCCGGCAATATCGATCATTTGCCTGCTGTAATCTACCAGAACGGGCATGTTATCCGCTTTCGCTCCTTCAACAAGGGAGTCAAGCCGTTGATACTCAAGGTACAGTGCGTTTCGATTCAACTGGGCCTGCGCCACACTTTGAATCAGACAAATTAAAGCAAGCAAGCAGGATTTTCGGAACATTTGCCAATCCGTTATTATGGAGGAATTGGCAAAGAAAGCAAAAATGGGCCCATCTTTAAAACCCCGCCGCCGCGTATCTCAATTCGGAATGGTATCTCCCTTTGCTTCCGCTTTTTTCTTTTTCTTGAAATAACGGCGCAGCAGGAAATTATCCTGAACGGCGCGCAGGTTTTCATCCAGTTTTTTCGAACCTGTTTCCAGGTTTTTGAGTGTGCCTTTCAGGTTGGCGGCCGCCTGTTCGTCGTTGAGCAATACGCCGACGGGAGTGGTTTTGCTGTCGAGGTTTTGTGTGGCTTTGTTCAGGTTGGACGTGGTGGATTTCAGGTAATCGACGGCGGCGGTAGCCAGCACCATGGTTTGTTCCAGTTGACGTACGGAGGCCTGTACGCTGCTGAATACGGTAGTGTCGGTCACCAGGTCGTTGGCGAGGGTTCCTTCCTTGTTGAGTTTAGTCCCGTAATCGGCTACTGCGGCCGTCAGTTTTTCCGCATTGACGGAAGAGCGTTGCAGGGAAGCCATGGTAGCATCCATGGTTTTGTACAGGGATTCATCCTGAATAAGTTTGCCCAGCGAGCCCTGTCCGGATGCGATTTTGCCGCTGACGGCTTTAAAATCGGTGGTGATTTGCAGAAGATTTTGGTTGTTTTCCTGCAAAACGTCCATCATTTCTTCCGTAGATACCTGTTTTTCAATACCCAGCGCATCACCGTCTTCTACCGGTGCGGCGGCCTGGGTACCACCATAAATCACGATGATTTTGTTGCCGATCAGGCCATCGGTACTGATCTTGGCTTTGGCATCCTTCCGAATGAATTGCTGTGATTTTTCTTCCAGTTTCAGTTCGACCAGCACCCGGGAGTCGCCGTAAAAACTCAACTTTTTCACCGTACCGATTTTCACGCCGGAAAACCAGACGTTGTTGCCGGCCTGCAAGCCATTTACGTCATCAAAAACAGCGGTGACCTCCACTTTTCTTGAAAAAGTACTGTGGAGGTTGCCGATGGTGAGAATGCCGCCCAGCAGAAATAAAATTCCCAGAAATATGAACAGGCCGACGATGACGGCGCGCTTTTTTGGTGTCGTTTTCATGACTATTCAATAAAGTTGTAGTTGTAAAAATTTTTGACTTCCGGATCATCCGAGGTGAATACCTCTTCAAATGTTCCGCCTTTGGCCACCTTTCCTTCAAGCAGCATCACAATGCGGTCGCCGGTCGCTTTTGCACAGGCCAGGTCGTGTGTGATGATGATGGCGCTGGTATTGTAACGTTCTTGTACTTCGTTGATGAGGTTGTTGATTTCTATACACGTCACGGGGTCGAGACCGGCAGTGGGTTCGTCGTACAGCATGATTTCCGGTTTAAGCATGAGTGTACGGGCGATACCGATCCTTTTGCGTTGTCCGCCCGACAATTCTGCCGGCATGCGGTCGATTTTGTCGAGCAGTCCTACGGCATCGAGTGTTTCTTTCACCATTTTATCCACTTCCGAGCGGGTGGCTTTTGGCAGGTTGCGTATCATGGGGAATTCGAGATTTTCCCGGATACTCATGCTGTCGTAGAGGGCACTGCTTTGGAAGGAAAAGCCGAGTTTCAGCCGCAGGGCACGCAGTTCGTCTTCAGAAATGGTATCGACTTCCTTTCCGAGCACGTCGACACGGCCCTTGTCAGGAGGCAACAGGCCTGCGATGATCTTGATCAGTACGGATTTGCCGGTGCCGGAACGACCCAGCACCACCACGTTTTCCCCTTTAAATACGTCGAGGTCGATACCCTGTAAAACCTTGAGCGCTCCGAAGGATTTGTACAATCCCCGGATGGTAATCACGCGTTGAGTGCGGTCTATGCTGTGTTGGTTTTCCATAAGGTTTTAAAAATATCTGATCCAGTTCGACACCTGTACGATGACGAGTTCTTCTATAAAAATCAGGAACATGGAAATGACGACGGAAGTATTGGCGGCTTTGCCCACACCCTGGGTGCCCTGGGCGGCATTGAAACCTTTATAACAGGCTACAACACCAATGGTAAAGCCGAAAGAAAAGGCTTTTACCAGGGAAGTGCCCAGGTCCAGAAAACTGATCTGTTCGAAGGCATCGGCAAAAAAGGTAACAAAACTGGTTTTTTCATTCTGGTGCACATTCAGAAAGGAGCCCAGCAGACCGACAAAAGCGCAATACATGGCCAGAACAGGAATCATAAAAGTGCTGGCAATGATCCGCGTAACCACCAGGAACTTGAACGGACGGGCGGCCGACACCTCCATGGCGTCGATTTGCTCCGTTACTTTCATGGAGCCAAGTTCGGCGCCGATGTTGGAGCCCACTTTTCCCGCACAGATCAGCGCCGTTACCAATGGCGCCAACGCACGCACCATGGCAATGGCGATCAGCGAAGGTAGCCAGGAGGTAGCACCGAAGACTACCAGCGAGGGGCGCGATTGTTTGGTGAATACTATACCCGTGACAAAGCCGGTGAGGGTAATCAGCGGAAGCGATTTGTAGCCAATCTCGTAACACTGCCTGATAATTTCCTGGAAATCAAAAGGGGGACGTACGGCCTGTTTCAAAAAGCGCAGTATGAACCGGTAGGCGTCGTATATGCCTGTAAACAGATCTTCCAATCTGTCTTTGATGCCCGGTTTTTTTAATGTCTCGTCTTTCAAGGAATTCGTTTTGAACTGAAATGAGTGAATGCTGCACGGCATAGCAATCAAAACTGTGTGCCAACAATAAGTATGTGTACCTTTTACTGGCGTGTGCAAATAATTCCCCAATTCGGGAACCGGGATTTTACACCCCGTACAAAATCAATTATTTTATTCATTATGCCGCCTCTACCCTACTTTAGCGCATTCGATAAATCTATTTGAAGCAATGGAACAAAACCAACTTGATCAAACCCCTGCACCCGTCATTCGTAAAGTTTCCCTCACAACCGCCACGTTCATCGTTTCGGGCAGCATGATCGGCTCGGGTATCTTTATCGTCAGCGCCGATATGAGCCGGGTGCTGGGAAGCCCTTTCCTGCTGATGCTTGCCTGGGGGATCACGGGCGTCATGACCCTGATTGCAGCGCTTTCCTATGGCGAACTGGCGGGCATGTTTCCCAAAAGCGGCGGACAATACCAGTACCTGAAAGAATCGTACGGACAAATGGTGGCTTTTTTGTTCGGCTGGGCCATGTTCGCTGTGATACAAAGTGGAACGATAGCGGCCGTTGCCGTAGCATTTGCCAAATTTACGGGTGTACTGGTGCCGTCGCTCGGCCCCGACAATATCCTCGCCGATCTTGGATTCGTGCGCATTTCAGCCGCACAATTGCTGGCGATTGCTTCTTTGTTCGTACTCACCTGGCTGAACACCCGCGGGCTTCAAACGGGTGCGTTTATCCAGAATGTACTGACTACGCTGAAAGCCTTGTCCCTGGGCCTGCTGATTATCCTGGGACTTCTTATATTCCGCAATCCGGAAATCGCCGCTCAGAATTTCGGCAATTTTTTCTCCAATATCAAATCCACGGAATCATTGGGATTGATCGGGATTTGTTCCGCGATCGGTGTGGCGATGGTCGGTTCGTTGTTCAGCAGCGATGCCTGGAATAATGTGACGTTTATTGCCGGCGAGATCGAAAACCCCAAACGCAACGTACCGCTGGCTCTGGCGCTCGGCGTAATCGGCGTAACGGTGTTGTACATGCTGGCCAATTTCGCTTATCTGAGCGTACTACCCTTCTGGGGCGACGCAACGGGCGCCGGCGTTCTTGAAAAAGGTATTCAGCACGCCACGCAGGACCGGGTCGGGACGGCGGCGCTGACAGCCATGCTCGGTCTCGGAGGCGGCGTTTTAATGGCCGTGATCATCATGATTTCTACCTTCGGCTGCAACAACGGGCTTGTATTATCGGGCTCCAGGTTGTACCAGTCGATGGCTACCGACGGCTTGTTTTTTGATAAAATGAAGGACCTGAATGCAAATGGTGTTCCGGCGTTTGCCCTGTGGGTGCAGTTTGCCTGGTGCGCGGTGCTGTGTCTTTCCGGGAAATATGGCGACCTGCTCGATTATGTGATGTTTGCAGTTATGTTGTTTTACATCCTCACTGTTTGGGGCATTTTTATCCTGCGCAAAAAACGACCGGAAATCGAACGGCCGTACAAAGCCTTCGGCTACCCGTTTTTGCCCGCACTGTATATTTTGCTTGCTGCGCTGTTTACTATCAACCTGCTTTTTACAAAACCGCAGTTCACCGTGCCGGGGCTTGTGATTGTTGGATTGGGCTTTCCGCTGTACTTTTGGGCCCGGGGGAGGAAATGAGTGTTTCGTTTTTTGTGTTTCGTTTTTAGGAGGGTACTATATGCTGGAAGAGATTTCAATTTTATTGATTGACGACGATCCTGATGATCAGGAAATATTCTCCTTTGCCTTGCAGGAGGCGAATGCACATGCCGTTTGCACGTTTGCAAATGACGGACTGCAAGCGTTGGAGAAATTCCAGTCGGATGATGATTTTACGCCGCAACTGATCTTTGTCGATGTGAATATGCCGCGTATGAATGGTGCGGAATGCCTGGCCGAAATAAAAAAAATGGACCGGTTGAGGCATATCCCGGTTTTTATGTATTCTACTTCTGCCGAACCGGAGATTATCAAGGAATGTATTGATCTGGGCGCCACCGGCTTTATTCAAAAGTATACGGACACGGACTTGCTGGAGAAAGCATTGCTGAAAATTATGACGTCGATCCATTTTTCATAAAAAACCTTCCTGTTTGCACCTTGTTGGCAAGCATTTTTTAGTCATATGGCAAAATAATTTTTCATATGCAAATGGGAAAAAATATCCCCGAGTTTCTTTCAGGCGGAGGGGAAATGGGAGAACGCATCCGAAATTATGATTGGAGCACAACGCCCCTGGGGCCGCCGGAGCAATGGCAGCAAAGTCTGAAAACCTGCGTCCGGATTATGCTGACTTCTTCGCAGCCGATCTGGATCGGCTGGGGCAAGGAACTGATCAAATTGTACAACGACCCGTACAAGGCGATCGTTGGAGGCAAACACCCGCAGGCACTCGGGCAGCCGGCTTCCGTAGTGTGGAAAGATATCTGGAAGGACATCGCGTCCATGCTGGAGCGGGTGATGGACCAAAACGAAGGCACTTACGTGGAGTCCCAACTGCTCATCATGGAGCGCAATGGTTATCCGGAAGAAACGTACTACACATTTTCCTACACCCCTATTCCCGGTGATGAAGGCGGCACGGCGGGCATGTTCTGCGCCAACAGCGACGATACCGAAAAAATAATCAGCGAACGCCAGCTCAGAACACTCACCCAAATGGGTAAAGCGCTCATAGGTGCACAAACCGTCGAGGAGGTATACCGTAATGCCATTCACAGTTTGAAGGGAAACCCGGAAGATTTTCCTTTCGCCGCCATCTACGAAGTGGAACAGAATGGAAAGCACCTCATTCTTGCAGGCGAAACGGCCCCGTTGCCCAGAAACTTTTTTCCGGATGATGTATGCCTGGAAAGAGACAGCGACAAATTCCCATACCTGAGCACCGCAATCGAGGGCAAAAAACCGCTTGTTTTCAGCGGGATGCTTGAAACGTTTGGACCATTACCCTGTGGCCACTGGCAGCAACAGCCACATTCGCTGATGGTCATTCCGGTATTTATGACTACGCGCAAAAACCCTGTTGCAATTGTCCAGGTAGGCTTTAACCCGTACCGGAAAGCGGACGAGAAGTATCTCAACTATTTTGAATTAATAGCGGATCAGATTGCTACCGGCACCAATAATGTGCTGAATTTTGAAGCCGAGCGCAAACGGAACGAAGCGCTGGAGGAGTTGGACAGATCAAAAACCGTATTCTTTTCCAATATCAGCCACGAGTTCCGTACACCCATCACGCTCATGCTGGGGCCGCTGGAGGAATTGCTCCAGAAAAATGTTTCCGGCCTGGCAAACGAGGAGCGTCAGCACCTGGAAACCACCCACCGGAATGCCCTGCGCCTGCTGAAACTGGTGAATACGCTGCTCGATTTCAGCCGTATCGAAAGCGGGCGCCAACAGGCCAGTTACGTACGCACCAACATTTCAACCTTTACAGAAAACCTGGCGTCCAACTTCCGGTCCGTGATGGAAAAGGCCGGGCTGGAATTCAGCGTTCAGGCGGAGAAAATTGCCCGTCCGGTGTATGTAGACCGGCAGATGTGGGAAAAAATCGTTTTCAACCTCTTGTCCAACGCTTTTAAATTTACACTGGAAGGAAAAATCACGGTGCGCATTTCGGCAGAAGAGGAGTTTTTCTCCATGACGGTAGAAGACACCGGCATCGGCATACCCGAAAACGAACTGCCGCATATGTTCGAACGCTTCCACCGCATACAAAATGCAGTCGGAAGAACGTATGAAGGCACCGGTATCGGTTTGTCGCTCATTATGGAACTGGTCAAGATGCACGGTGGCGCCATTGGAGTGGAAAGCCGGGTCGGATCAGGTACTAAATTCATCGTAACCATTCCCTACGGAAAAAGCCATTTGCCTGAAGATCTGGTTTTTGAAACGGAAAACGTGCCCGAAGCGGATATTTCCAGTGCTTATCTACAGGAAGCGGGATTTATAATGGACGTTTCAAATGACAGGCCGCAACCGTCGGAATCCCAAAAAAACAGCCGGGAAGGTGCGGTGCTGATTGTCGACGATAATGCAGATATGCGGCAGCACCTGGAATCGATTGTCGGCAAAGTTTATAAAACGGTGAAGGCTGTAAACGGCGCCGAAGCGCTGAAAGTAATGAACCGGGAAAAAATCGCGCTTGTTCTGAGCGATATCATGATGCCCGTTATGGACGGTGTAGAGCTGCTGAAACACCTGAAAGAGAATTCCGCTACTGCCGAAATTCCGGTTGTGCTGATCACTGCCCGCGCGGGTGAGGAATCCAGGATTGAAGGATTCGAAACCGGCGCCGACGACTACCTGGTAAAACCGTTTTCTGCCAGAGAATTGCTTGCCAGGATCAAAGTGCAGATGGAACTCAGCAAAAAAAGGAATGCTGTCAACCGGCAATTAACCGACCTGTTCGTACAGGCGCCTACGGCAATCGTTATATTGAAAGGTCCCGAATTCGTGTTCGAACTCGCCAACGACCGTGCATTGGAAATCATCAGCAGAACCAAAATGGAAGTTTCGGGGCGCAAAGCGGCGGAGGTGATGCCGGAACTGGCCGCGCAGGGTTTTATCCAACTCATGGAACAAGTGTATTATTCCGGCGAACGGGTGGTCGTGGAAGAAACGCCGCTGCGGTATACAAGTCACGGCCAGGAGGTGAGCATTTTTGTGAAATTCGTATTTCAGCCCCTGATCGATGAAGACGGCAGCATTTCCGGAATCATGATACTCGGAGACGACGTTTCTCCGCAGGTGCTCGCCCGCAAAAAAATTGAGGAGAACGAAGAAAACCTGGAGAAACAAGTGGCGCAGCGCACCGGCGAATTGCTGAAAGCCAACAAGGAACTGGAATCATTCAACTATGTGGCCAGCCACGATCTGCAGGAACCGCTCCGGAAAATTCAGACGTTCATCAACCTCGTGGAAAAGAACAAGGACAACCCGGAAGCGACGGAAAAATATTTCCAGAAGATCAACCAGTCCACTCAGCGCATGCGCGACCTGATCCAGTCCATCCTGGTGTACAGCCGGCTTTCAAAAACGGGTGAGGAACTGGTAGATACGGACCTGAACAAAATACTCAGCGATGTAACAAGCGACCTGGAGTTGCTGATGGAAGAAAAAGGTGCTACCATCCAAAGCGATCACTTGCCTGTTATTAAAGCCAATGCGCTCCAGATGCACCAACTATTCAGCAACCTGATCAGCAATTCGATCAAATTTTCAAGGCAGTCGCCCATGATCCGGATTCAGGCACAAGTGGTTGCAGGCAAAGAAATGAACCTTGCAGATAAAATAAATCCGCAACAACAATACCTTCGGCTGACCTTTCGCGACAACGGTATCGGCTTCGAACCGCGGTTCAAAGAGCAGATATTCAACCTGTTCCAACGCCTGCACGGCAAAGATGAATTCAGTGGTACCGGTATCGGGTTGAGCATCGTGAAAAAGATCGTCGAACAACACAACGGATTTATCGAAGCGGACTCCCAACCCGGTGAAGGCGCGGTTTTCAATATCTGGATACCGAACTAGTTTGAATCTACCTTTCATGAAACAATTTACACACGTTGCACTTCTGGTCTGTATCCTGATGTCCGGAATTGCATCCGCACAAACATCCGAAAAAAACAACGACCGCAAATGGTGGAAAGAAGCGGTGGTGTACCAGATCTACCCCAGAAGTTTTAAAGACAGCAACGGCGATGGTATCGGCGACCTCCGTGGAATCATTTCCAAACTGGATTATATCAAAAGCCTGGGCGTGGACGTGGTGTGGCTCAATCCCATTTACAGTTCGCCCAACGACGACAACGGCTACGACGTCAGCGATTACCGGAATATCATGTCCGATTTCGGTACTATGGCCGACTTCGACGCCCTGCTGAAAGGGATGCACGAACGCGGCATCAAACTCGTGATGGACCTGGTGGTCAACCACAGCAGCGACGAGCACGAATGGTTCGTACAAAGCCGGAGTTCCAGAACCAGCCCTTACCGCAACTACTACCACTGGTGGGATGCCGAAAAAGGAAAACCTGCGCCACGATACAGCCTGTTCGACATCAACCACGATGCCTGGAAATACGATTCGCTCACCAATGCGTATTACCTACACTATTTTTCCCGCAAACAGCCCGACCTGAACTGGGAGAACCCGAAATTGCGTCAGGAAATTTATGATATCATGAAATTCTGGGCCGAAAAAGGTATCGACGGTTTCCGCCTCGACGCCTTCCAGTTTGCTGCCAAAGACACGAATTTTCCCGTTTTCCCTGCCGGTTATGAAAAGAATTTCATCCAGTACTACGCCATGGGGGAACACCTGCACGACTATCTGCGGGAGATGAATGCCGAGGTTTTCAGCAAATACGACGTGATGAGCGTGGCGGAAGGCGCCGGCAAATCGTTTCAGGATGCGCACGACCTGGTAGATGCCGACCGCAAGGAACTGAACATGGCCTATGCATTTGATGCGGTGGATATTGCCAAACCGGAAGGTTACAGCCTCCTCCATTTTAAGGAGGTTTTCAGCCGCTGGGACAGCGCATTTGCCCAAAACGGATGGTTGTCCATTTTCCTGGCCAACCACGACCAGGCCAGAATGGTGAGCAGGTTCGGCAACGATACGCCGGCATTCCGCGACCTGTCTTCCAAAATGCTGGCGACGTTTATCATGACCATGCGTGGCACTCCTTATTTCTATTACGGCGACGAACTGGCCATGACGAATGCCGGTTTCGAGCGGATCGAGGACTACAAGGATATGCCGACGCTGAATGAGTACCAGTACCAGAAAAACACAGGCGGCGATTTGAAAAAATTCATGGAACAGGTCAAGTTCGGATGCCGCGACAACGGCCGTACACCTTTCCAGTGGGATGCCACACACAATGCAGGTTTTTCGAGCGGCACACCCTGGATCAAAATCAATACGAATTACAAGATCATCAATGCGCAGGCGCAGGAAAAGAATCCCGCCAGCACGCTGAATTATTTCCGGTCGCTGGTAAATGTGCGCAAAAAGAACCTGACGCTGGTATATGGCAAATACGAATTACTGGATAAAAACAACCCCAGCGTATACGCCTACACCCGGGAGGATGAAAGTGGTAAATTGTTGATTCTGTTGAACTTCTCTAAGGAAAATGCCCTGGCCGATATCGGAATGGATGTTTCAAAAAAGACGGTCCTGCTTTCAAATTACAAAGAACGCAGCCGCCCGGGTAAACGGAAAAACACGGTGGTGCTGAAACCGTATGAGGCAAAAATTTATGTGTTGAAATAAGGCTCCCAATTTGAAAACGTTTCTGGAAGGCTGGATAAACGGTACCATTAAGTTGTGAAACAATTCAAAATGAAATCAATTCTCTTTTCTCTATCCCTGTTTTTTGCTGCTGCGGCTCTTTACGCACAGCCGCCTGAAAAACCACTTCAAATTTCGCACCTCACCGGCGATTTTTACGTGTACACCACCTGGGGGGCATATAAATCGGATTTTGTTCCCGCTAATGGCCTCTACGTGGTCAGCAAGCAGGGCGTCGTTCTGATCGATACGCCGTGGGATACTACGCAGTTTCAACCCCTGCTCGACAGCATTTGGAACAGGCATCAACAAAAAGTGAGCGTGTGCATCGCCACCCATTCACATGAAGACAGAACGGGCGGACTGGAATTTTACAGGCAACATGGCGTCCGTACCTTCACGACCGTTCAAACGGATTTGATTAGCCGGAAAGAGCACCACAAGCGCGCGGAATTTCTGCTGCAAAACGATACGATATTCACCGTTGGAGGAATAACATTCCAGACGTATTATGCCGGTCCGGGGCATACGGTGGATAATATTGTAGTGTGGTTCCCGGGTGAAAAAGTGCTCCATGGCGGGTGTCTGGTCAAAAGTACCGAGGCCTCAGACCTGGGCTATATCGGGGAAGCCGATCTAACAGCCTGGCCGGGCACTATTCGGAGTATTCAAAAAAAGTACGGAAAAATACGTTTCGTTATTCCCGGGCACGGGGACTGGCACAGCAAAAAAGCGCTGCGCCATACTTTGAAACTTTTGAAAACGCATCATAAATAGGGATTCAGATGCTATCCTGCACTGGCGCGCCAGATCAGCACTGCATTGATCAGCACATACAAAGACACGATAGCCACGTACGCCCGCCGGTCGAAACGCAATGCCTGTTGCTCCCTGCCGTTTTTCCAGATGCGCAGGGAAATCACGGAAAACACAATACAAATCAGCAGGAACAGGTACGTCAGGATATGAAGTTTGTCGACCAGCGTAAAGGTTGTCGACTGCGGCAGGATGGAATCCACGATGTATTTATTGCCCACCGCAGCGAAAAGACCGCCTACCGAAAGCCCGAAGCGCGGATCCACCTCGATCGGGTCGATAAAAAACACCAGGGAAGAAATGAAGAAGGCCACATACAAGCCGGTGAAAAGCGAAAAAAACAAGCCCCAACTTTTGCGCTGAACCACTATGTTCAGCGTCGCGTGCGGGTATTCGCTACCGCCCGACAAAGTTGGATCGCCGTAAGAAGTCGGATATTTTTTGCTGCCGGTGGTCAGGCTGAATTTCCTGACGTCCCAGTTGGATATTTTGATCAGGTCGTCGTAGCGCGTATTGGCGGTGTCGGCGAGGTACACCATCGACTGTATGTCGTTGTTGCTGTCTTCCAGTTCGATGGTCATTTGCTGCTGGTCGAACGGAAACCGGCTGATGTCCCAGTCTTTTTTGATGACAGCATGTATTTTTTTGCCGGCCCAGCACATGCCACCTTTTATTTCAAAAAAATCTAGACTTGCATCCACTTCCTTGGCATTGGATATTTCCAGCGACTCCAGCGGTTTCAGCAGCGAGTCGCGGTAATTGAACCATACCCAGAACTCGGTGGAAAAACTTTTTTCGCTGAGGTTGATGTCGTACAGGTCGTTGATGAAGGCGCCGATTTTGACCGTATCGGCCTGGGCGCGCAGCGCGCCGGGAAGCGCGGCGAAGCAAAGCAAGAGGATAAAAAATGTTCTCATTCCGGGAGTTTGGATTCGTAAATAACCTTTGCTTCTCCATTGGCAATTTGCAGGCAGACGTATTTAATGTCCGACCCGTTCGGATAAACCCGAAGGACAAACCGGACTTCCGTGCTGTCGTCCGACCATTTGATTAAACTGGCATCCCAGTCGCCATCAGCCTTGAACAGGGAGCGTTTGGTTTCAACTTCTACCAGTTCGGGGCTGCAAACCCAAAGCGACATGCGCATTTCATTACAACTCAGGTAAAGTACGTATTTGCCGTCGGGAGAAAGGAATTCGTCGCCCATTTTCATTTAAAATTTGAGATGTATGAGGTAAATCTTAATAGATAATCGACCCTCCCAGGCAGCGCACACTAAAAACCGGAAAAGATCAAAGCGGTCTGAAAAAACTGAAAATGATCTTTCCATAGTTCCTGACGTCTACCAGGTTCGGGTGCTCCAGAAAATCCTGGTGCTGGTTGTGTTCCAGCACGAAAAGCCCCTCTTCGCTCAGCAGGTTTTTTTCAAAAATCAGGTTCGGAATAATGTCGATGGTTGGAAGATCGTAAGGCGGGTCGGCAAAGATATAGTCGTATTGTCCGGTGGCATGTTCGATAAATTTGAAAACATCCATTTGAATGACCTTAAACTGACTTTCAATACCCAGCGTTTCCACTACTTTTCTGACAAAACGCACAGCATCCGGAAATTTATCCACGTAGGTAACGTCTTCGCAGCCCCGGGAAACGAACTCGTAACCATGGCTCCCCGTGCCTCCGAACAGATCGAGCATTTTCACATCTTCGAAATCGATTTGATTGTTCAGAATATTGAATAACCCTTCCTTGGCAAAGTCCGTAGTCGGACGAGTCGGCCATTTATCAGCCGGCGGTGTAAAACGGCGTCCCTTGAATTTTCCTCCTATGATGCGCATGTATGGATGCTTAAATTAAACTAAAAACGTCGAACCAGTAATGTGAGGGCAGTTCGACGGCACTTTGCGGCAACTGTACCGACGAGGGTAACGGTGCAAAACGGATGGTGCGAAAGTAGCGTTTCAGCAGGCGGAATATTTCCGAATCTTCCACCAGATTCCCGCTCAGCACGAGAGGTATGTCCAGCGGATTCAGTTTGAACTGCTCGAACGCCAGCAGAATGAAATAAAGGGCGTCGTTGGCATGCTGGAAATGAAAACTATTAAAAAGCACCAGATTACGGCGTTCAAAAACGGTAATCTGCAAAGATTGAAAACGGAAATGAACAAATATCTGGTGTTCCGAATGGTCTGCAAGATGGTGAAACGACTGCAACAACGAATAAGAAAGGTGTTGTGTAAGTGCCTCTTTGGAACGGTGTTGCTCCGTCAGTCCTTGCAGGGACGTTTCCACGGCATACACCAGGTAGCAATCGAAAACGGGCAGGGATTCGTACGCATAGTGGTATGAACCTCCGGGCGGCAGCAGTATTTTAAAATAATCCGGGAGATGATCGGCATGGAACAGCCTGCGGGGCGTAAGCGTTACCTGCGGCTCGGCCCAGGCCCATTTGGACTGTTCAAAAGAAAGTTGTAAAGTGGCTTCCTGGCCCATCAACATCCGGATATGTTGTTCGGTATTCTCGCTTCCCTGGAAATTCCAGGCCTGCAATGCCCATACTTCGCCGGTTTCGGACAGAACAGCCAGACTCAACCCGTCAGCCCCGGCCACGATGAGGCGGCGGGAACGGGCGGCTGATTCGGCGTTCAGGCGCTTGTCTACAAAAGAAAAAACGGATTTATCCATGCTAAAAAAAGACCGGAAACCTGAGATCGGTACAGTCTGTGCGTAAAAGCGCGTGAATGTACTGCGAATTCGGATTTCCGGCCGTTTTGAGGGCGCTGATTGTGCGGATTTTTTGCGGATTCTGCGGAATTGGTGTTATTGAGTGGGAATTTTCGTTTTAAAACAGGAAGAACGCCCCAGTTTAGTCATCCAATCCGCTTGTTGCGCAAAAAATCCATGGAATCAGTGTACGCCTAATTTTTGGCGGCCACCAGGTCGCCGATCTTGCAGGCGCCATTGTAGCGCGCACCTTCTTCCACGATCATCGTTTTGGCGTGGATATTGCCTTCGATCACCGCACTGTCCATCAGGTGTAAGGCCTCCTTGATGTACAGATCGCCCTTGATTTTTCCTTTGATAGCGGCATCACGGGCGTGAATGTTGCCCTGCACGTAACTGGTGTCGCCCATGACGAAACGTTTGTCCACCTTCACTTCTCCGTGAATGGCGCCGTCGAGCCGGACGTTTTCATTACAGGCAAATTTACCTTCGATTACCGTACCTTTTGCAATAACCGTGGTGGCTGAACCTTCTTTGTCGGTGCCGTTCAGGGTGTTAGTGGCCGTAGTTTTTTCTTTTGTGTTGCTTCCGAACATAAGAAAACGGGTGTTTTGAAAAATTCTGGATAGTTATGTTTTGATACAACCGGATGGCTGCATCATCCTTTTACGAAGAATCATGCCAATTCCATGCTTCGGCAAGGGCGGTACTGTTGCAATGATCGCAAAAGTCGTAGTTTTGCGCTGATAAAAACAAATTAAATTTATATTATTTGTTGACTTTCAGTTGAATATGAATGTGATAATTTTAGCCATTGAATCTTCCTGCGACGATACTTCAGCAGCAATCATCCGGAACGGAGCAGTTTTATCGAATTGTGTGGCCAATCAGGAAGCGCACCGGCTCTATGGCGGCGTGGTGCCGGAAGTGGCCTCCCGGGCGCACCAGGCGAACATCGTTCCGGTGGTTGATCTGGCGATCAAAAAAGCCGGCATCGGCAAGGAAGAAATAACGGCTGTCGCATTCACCCGCGGACCGGGCTTGCTGGGTTCTCTGCTGGTGGGCACTTCTTTTGCCAAGGCATTTGCGCTGAGTTACGACTTGCCGCTGATCGAAGTTAACCATATGCATGCGCACGTGCTGGCACATTTTGCGGAAGATCCGAAGCCGGCCTTCCCGTTTTTGTGTCTGACCGTAAGTGGCGGCCACACACAGATCGTACTGGTACGCGATTACCTGGATATGGAAATCATCGGCGAAACCCTGGACGACGCCGCCGGAGAAGCATTTGATAAAACGGGTAAAATTCTGAACCTGGGCTACCCTGCCGGTCCGCTGATCGACCGCCACGCACAGCAGGGCGTCGTGCGTTTCAACTTCCCCGAACCGGCTATTGCGGGGTATAATTTTAGTTTCAGTGGCCTGAAAACCAGCATTTTATATTTTCTGAAAAAGGAGGTTGCCGCTGATCCCGACTTCATTGAACACAACCTGAACGACATATGCGCATCGGTGCAGCACAGCATCGTCACCATTTTACTGAAAAAGCTGCGCAAGGCCGCCCGGGAAACCGGCATCCGGGAAATCGCCATCGCAGGGGGCGTCAGCGCCAATTCGGGTTTGCGGCGCGCGCTGGAGAAAATGGGTGTGCAGGAAGGCTGGAATACCTACGTTCCCGCTTTTCAATACTGTACCGACAATGCCGGCATGATCGGAGTGGCTGCCTATTACAAATACCTGAAGCAGGAGTTTTGCGGGCAGGATGCGGTGCCGTTTGCAAGATAGTTGAGGGTGTTGAGGGGGTTGAGAATGTTGAGGGGTTGAGAATGTTGAGGGGTTGAGGGGTTGAGAATGTTGAGGGGTATAGCGCCTGGGTCTGGTTGAAAAGTTAGAGTAGCCATCTCAACATTCTCAACCCCTCAACATTCTCAACCCCTCAACATTCTCAACCCCTCA
>ERZ795056.1656-NODE-1656-length-25897-cov-54.781557_pt1 | contig 25897 bp, 22 predicted proteins | sample MGYA00375140_ERZ795056 | MGnify/ENA primary metagenome ERZ795056 (study PRJEB30185, sample SAMN05720227) | activated sludge metagenome | isolation source: Anaerobic digester | place: USA | collected 2015-03-09 ... | reverse complement strand
CGACTACCAGGCCAAACGACCCGCCAGTGTTCCCACCGGGTTCAAGGCCCGGACCACAGGCTTGTCCTGAGTGGCCGGACGTTACAACCCGCACTTCCGCGAGCCTCCCCCGAGCCCGACGACGCCAGGAACGGATAGGCGATGACCGCGCTCGCCCGAGACGCCATCACCCGCACAATTGCGATTGCGAGCCTCGGCATCCACGGAGGCCCCAAGGCAAGCGCAGGATGAGAGGGTGCCCGGCCGGGGGAGGGACGCTGGCAACCCGTCCGTCGCTGTTTTTTTCAACTCCGACATCATCCGGGTTGGAGAGCGCGGTCCCCTGACCCGGCCGACAAACGGCAGGACATAACACCCGACCGATCACGAGTGCTTGCTTGCAGGTGCCGGCAAGCCCGGGGACAGGTTTCCCGCCCGGCGAAATCTATGCTTACAGTCCCGCGTCAGTCCTTTTCCCGCCCAGGGGCGTTAATGGGCCATCGCAAAGTATTCCCACCCGGCCACGGTCTCCGGTACATCCATCATGCCCCTGCCTATCCTGCTCCGCACCCTGGCTCTTGCTGCCGCAGTGCTGCCCGTGGCGGCAGAAGCACACCCGGCGTATGTCACGGACCCCGTCCCCCTGCATGCCGGCCCCGGGCCTGATTACCCGCAGGTCTCGCTACTTCTCGCAGGAACGGAAATCGAGGTTACGGGCTGCCTCCAGGGTCACCAGTGGTGTGACGTGATAACGCCCCATGGACTACGCGGCTGGGTTTGGAGCGGCACACTGAGCCTCTGGTGGTCGGGGGAGCCCCTGCCCCTGATCCAGTACGGCCCCTCTTTCGGGATCCCGGTGGTCAGCTTCATCATTGGCGACTACTGGTTCCACCATTACCGCGAGCGCCCCTGGTATGGCGACCGCCATCACTGGCGACCTGCTCCCCCGGCAATCCATCGCCATCCGGGACCGTATCCGGGCTGGCAACCGGAATGGCACACGAGCCGGGACCATGCAGGTGAACCTCGCGGGCAGGATGGCTGGCGACGCGAAGGCCCGAGAGACTATCATCCGCCCCGCCCTGATCGTGCGCCCCGTCAGGAGCCGAGACCGCCCTCCCCGCCCACCGGCTCAACCCCGCCACCCACCCCGGGAGGCTGGGGCCCGTCGCAACACGCACCACGACACGGGGTGCCGCAGATGGACGTCCCGCGCGCGCCGTCCGAACCACCTTCGCGCTTCCGCCCTCCTCCATCAGGAGGGATGCGTGGCGAGAACGGCAACGGCCAGGGGCGAGGGCCGGAAAATCGATTCGGCGGACGCCAATAGGGCCGCAACGCTGAACACACCCGAGCACATCGTGATCGCCATATTTCCCGCCACCCACCCGGAAATCACCCGGCGCAGGCCAAGAAAGCGGACACCACGTGTCACACCTGGCGGCATGACGGCCAAAGCGGGCCTCCCCGGAAGACAGTGTGACCAGGACCGTTCAGGCAAGCCCCCGCTGGCTCCCGGTGAGGCGCTTGAGGGTGTCGGCAACGGATTTGGTGTGATCGGCCGTGCCAGCCGTCTTGCCACTGAAGGCCTCAATGTCGGACAACAAGCCCGACAGGTTTGAGACATCCCCCGCTTGACGCTCGATCTCTCCGGCAACCCTGCGGATCTCTCGCGCCAGGGTCGAAATATCGGCACCGATCTCGCCGGCGCTGGTACGGGACTTCTCGGCGAGTTTGCGCACCTCATCGGCCACCACGGCGAATCCCCGACCGGCTTCACCAGCACGGGCTGCTTCAATGGCGGCGTTGAGCGCCAGCAGGTTGGTCTGGTCCGCAATCTGCTGGATCACCTCAACGACCCCCTGGATACGCCCACTGGCATCCGCCAATTGACGAGCGCTGCCCGCGGCATCAGCCGCATTCCGTGTCAGCTCGCCGACAGTGTCACTGGCAGCGTGCACCACCCTTCCCTGTTCGTCGATATGACCGGTAAGGCTACCCACGGAGGCATACAGATCGCCGGCACAGGACTCCAACTGCCGGGCGGTATCGTCACGGATGTCATGGGCCTGCCGAAGCGTATGACCCAAAGTGTTCAAGCCATGCACGACCAGAGCAATGTTGTCGTCGAAACTGGACGGATCAAGCTGACTCTCGAAGACCTCGGACTGATAGTCGGCGATCTGCTTCACGATAACCCGCGACAGGCCTGCAAGCTTGGCACTCTGACGACGAAGGAAGAAGGCCTTGAACTCACCGTAGTGGGCTACGAAATTGTCCACATAGTCATCGCGGAAAGGTGTCCCTTCCGGCACGCGGAAAAAAAACACCGCGGTAAGCGTCTGATTCAGGTTGAGGCCGAGGATTTCCCCAAAGGTCGAAAAACCAGCCAACTGCTTGCACGGCAGCGCGGCGCCAACTCTCGACAGCTCCTTGTCGTTATACAACCGGCGCAAAATGCAGTCATTGAGGATGCCGGCTACGGGGGGTCCTGATTTGTCCGCCATGAAGGCTCGAAAATCCCGTTCGGTACTTTGAATCAGGCTTGTGCGGCGCACCAGCATCAGATCCTCCCCGGGCGAGACATCGCAGTAGAAGTTCACCCTCCCTGCACTCGGATCGACGTTGACGACCGAGCGCACGTACATCTCCTTGCCCACCTGGATCGCAAACGAATAGTCGGCCAGCTTGCCCTCCAGTTCCCCTGGCTGGCAGCCGAAATGGGCGCACAGCGCTTCCACGAAGGGCACGATGCGCCCTTCCGCATCGATCACCTGACTGACATAACGCTGCTCCAACGACGCACCGATGACAGGAAAATGCGGACCATCGGCGACGAAATTCTGGCTCTTGAGTACACCAAAGCGCACCCCCCTTGGCACTTTGAGAAATGCAATCAGGGCATGGTTTTCCAGGCGTCGGCTGCCATCGTGGATCCACGTATTCTTGAAGTCGAACTTGCCACCGGCTGACCCTCCCACAAACAAACACGGAAAGCGCCCTGAATCATAGAGCGCCTCCATGAAGAAGGACTCGGACGCCGATAGACCGTCAAAGAGGATGTAGGCCAGCGTGTCCCGGTAATCGATATCCACATCCAGGCGCACGGATTGGATATCCCGGGCAATCCGGTCCACTCGCTCCTTGGCAGAGACCTCCCGCAGCCCCCGACGCAGATCCTCACACCTCAGCGGTACGGCGACAACTTGGGCGCGGGCCACGAGAGAGGCATCGAAGCACTGGATCACCACGCGGTCCCAGCTATCGCCCGTGCGGCAGTACAGGCTCTCGCCGTCGCCACACAGCTCTCCGGCAGTAGAACACAGCATCACCGGCACGCCCGGAAAGCGCGCAGTGACTGCACGTGCAATGGGGTCAATGTCCACATGGGGTGACACATAACCACTGACAAAGGTGGGCGAGAGTGACGTCGACGCGAGGGTTGTCACGATCTCCGACGCCCTGCACTGCAGGACTTCTACGCCGGGCGCAGGCGCGCTGCGCAAACGCTTGAAGAGCTTCACTCTGATGTCTCCTTGCAGGCCTCGAAACGGGCCCGTGGGCGCTTATCGGCCGCTAACCGGCAATGTTGAGCCCATCTTGTAGAACGCCCCGCGGAGGCCCGAACGACACTGTCCCCTTTTGATACAAGCACTTGCGCCATGCGCGCCATCGCGCAGCAGCAGTAGAGTTTCACGAGGGGGGAGTACTTATAGCTGGCGCGTCCAGATGGATCTCCGCTCACAGAGTGAGTGATTTTGCGGTGCCGTCTGATCGGCCCTGCAGGCGGCTCGGCAGCAGGGCCGGAATTGATTTCACGCAGACGAAAGGACGATTGCGTCTCTCGGCCCCTGGCTCAGACCAACCCTTGGCGCAGGGCCGCCCGGGCCACCCAAGCCTGACCCAATGCAAGCCCACCATCTCCGGGAGGCGCATGCTGCGCCTCGAAGACATGCAACCCGCGAGCCAGCAGCCTGTGGCGCAGACCCGCGGCAAGCAAGGCATTGTGCAAACAGCCACCGGCCAGCACCACACGACGAATGCCTTCGGCATGGGCCGCCTCACCGATCCACTGGGCAAGGGCCTCCACCAGCGTGGCATGAAAATGGGCAGCACCCCGAGCGGCATCATCCTCATCAGCAAGCTGCGCGAGCAAGGGATAGAGATTGAGCACAGACAAGCCACTCTCGGCCCGGGTATCGATGTAATACCCCCCGGGCAGGGGCAGACAGGCACCAAAACGACGCGCAAGAACTTCAAGCAGCATGGCTGCCTGACCTTCGAAGCTCATGTCCTCGCAGATGCCCAGTAGTCCGGCGGCCGCATCGAACCAACGACCGAGACTCGTGGTTGGCGGACAGCGTGCACCGCGCAACAGCATGCCAAGCACCTGCTCCACGTTCGGGCGAGCCGCAAAACGCTCGATCGCCTCCTCACGACGCCCAAGTGCATGCAGTACGCCACAGGCCATACGCCAGGGCTCACGGGCGGCACGATCTCCGCCGGGCAGGGGCAGCGGGCTCAGATGCCCCAGGCGCCGGAATACCGCCCCCTGCACGTGCAGGAGCTCCCCGCCCCAGGGCATGCCGTCGGAGCCCAGCCCGACCCCATCGGCAGCCAGGCCGAGCACCGGTTCATCGATCCCATGCTCGGCGCACACGGCCGCAATGTGGGCGTGATGGTGCTGCACCGGAATGGCGGGAATCTCAAGCCGCTCGGCCAGAGCAAGTGCGGCCCGGGTCGAGTAATAATCCGGGTGGGCATCGTGCGCCAGGGCCTCGGGTCGCACGGCAAGAATGGTCTGAAGGTGCTCGGCCGCCTCATCAAGGGCTGCACATGCCGCCGGGTTGTCAAGCCCGCCGACATGCTGGGAAAGGAAAGCCTCCCGACCACGGACCATGCACACGCTGGCCTTGAAGTGGGCGCCGAAGGCCAGTACGGCGGGCCCCACGCCCCTCAGGGGCAGCGAGAGCGGCGTAAAACCCCGGGCGCGGCGCAAGAACTGGATGCCACCGCCCGAACTCGCTCCCGGCCCCGTGGGCAGATCGGGCCGCACGCGCAGCACCGAGTCATCGCAGCGCACCACGATGTCCCGATCATGCATGAGCAACACATCGGCAATCTCGCCCAGACGCTCAAAGGCCTCGTCGTTCCCCTGCACAAGGGGCTCCCCATGGGGGTTGGCACTGGTCATCACCAGAGTGAGAGGTTGGGCATCGGCCAGCCAGGCAATGCCAGCGGGACGGCCGGCGGCCTCATGAAACAACAGATACTGCAAGGGGGTGTAGGGCAGCATCATGCCGACCTCATCCAGCCCCGGAGCCACTCCAGGCAAAACGGAATCGAAATCGGCCTGCTTGCCAAGCAGCACGATCGGTCGTTCGGGACTCTCTAGGCTTGCCGCCTCGGCAGCAGACAGTTGCGCCCAGCGTGCCACGCTGGGTAGATTCGCGCACATCAGTGCGAGGGGTTTGTGGGGACGCCGCTTGCGTGCGCGCAGACGCGCAACACTATCCGGCTGCGACGCATCGCAGGCCAGGTGAAAGCCGCCCAGGCCCTTGATTGCGACAATCTCCCCAAGCTTCAGACGACGCACCGTTTCGGCCACGGGATCCCGGGCCAGGGCGCGCACGCCGTGGGGCTCGAAAAGGCTCAAATGAGGGCCGCAGGCGGGGCAAGCGTTGGGCTCTGCATGGAAACGCCGGTCTCCCGGATGACCGTACTCGGCCTCGCAACCCGGACACTGCGTGAATCCGGCCATGCTGGTACGTGCCCGGTCATAGGGCAACGTCCGGGTGATCGTGTAGCGCGGGCCACAATGGGTGCAGTTGATGAAGGGATAGCGCCAGCGTCGGTCATCCGGATCGAACAGCTCGGCCAGACAGGACGGGCACACCGCCACGTCCGGGCCAATAGCCGTGGCCACCGCGCCTTCCACACTGGGCAGGATCACGAAACCCTTGCACGACAGGTCGGGCGGAATGACCTCAGGTTCGATCACATCCACCCGGGCAAGGGGTGGCGCCTCCGTGGCAAGGCACTGGGTAAAGGCGTCAAGCACCGGCTCACTGCCATGGATCTCGATTTCCACACCGCCACCGTCATTGCGCACCCACCCGGCGAGACCAAGATGCGTGGCAAAGCGATACACAAAGGGCCGAAAACCCACCCCTTGCACCACGCCACGAACCCGCAGACGTCGGGCGACTCGGGTTGGATCGACAAGCATCAACATGGGTTGCTCACTCTCCGTCCAGGTTTTCGCTTGCCAATGCGGCATTGGCGCAAGCACCGCCGCAACACACACGCCTCAACATCCGCCGGGGCTTCCAGGCACAGATCTGTCCCGCCCCCGCCTCCCGATCATTGATGAAAGTTCGACCAACCTTGCCGCAATAGTCTTTACGCATATCTCAACACCGTGACCGCAACTTCTGCACTACCATCCCTTCCGACCGCACTCCGGAAGGGGCCACTTCCCGGACAATCCGGGGAGCACCCTCCGAATGCCAACTCGAGTACGCTCAGCGACCAATAAACGGCCCCCTCAGACCTGGACATCCTTACGATACGCCTTTCCCGGTCCAATTGGCGAGCCAGCCTCCCGGGAGACTCGACGGCCTGGAAGGGGCCGTGCCCGAAGAAGACCGCACACGGATGCGAACGCCATATGAAAATGCGCCAGCCGAGCATCTGAAGTCACTGAAAGACAACAACAGCATGACTTTTGTCGCATGATGGAAAACATTCCGCTACACGTTTGAAAGCCTGCTGTTTTATCTTGCAAGGATCATGAAAGTATTCTTGACCGCCGTTTCGGCATTCGCCCTGTTCGCGACCCCTGCCCTTGCGCAGACTCCGCCATCCGCCCCGGCACAGACCGCCGTGCAGGGCGGCAGCCCCACCGCCGATGGGGCACTTCCCGCGCCCCCCAAGATCACGCGGTGGGAAAACACCGGCATGACGCCTCTGGAGGCGCGTGAATGGCAGACCTACAACCACACGCCGAACGAGGCAGCCAACTGGAAGCGGGCCGGCTTCACACCCCTCGTGGCCCGCACCTGGTCGGACAAGGGCTTCGATCCGGACGAGGCGAGGGAATGGCTCGATTCTGCCAAGACCAGCCGCAGCCTGATGTCGGAGCTGGACCAGTCCGATCCGAGCCAATGGAAGCGGGAAGGCTTCACCCCGAATGATCGCCTTGCCTGGTGGGAAGCAGGCTTCGTCTTCGAAGACGCCCTTCTGCTGGCCCGTGCAGGCATGTCACCGGCAGATGCCGCATGGAACGGCCACGAAAAACTCAAGCAGATCAAGGGTGGCACAGCAGAGCCCGCCAAGGTCGAAACAACATCGGCCAGCCTGGCCACCCCGAGCCTGGCATCGGTGTGGGGCGTGGTCGGCCCCTACGTCACCGTCGGGATGGCGATCTTTGTTGCCTTCATTGCAGGCGGCTTCGCCTTTTTCCTGTTTCGGCGCAGGCAGATCAACCGTCAGTTGAAGAAGGCTGACGAGGGCGCCGGCCCCGAGAGCGAAATCCCTGCGCCCACTACGGAAGGCACCTCTCCGCGCACGCCGGGCCAGGATCCGCCCAAGCGCCGGCCGGCACGCCGCTTTGCACTGACCAGGCCCGCGAGCCCCCACTGCCTCCATTGCAAGAGCCTTGACGTACGTCCTTCGCGCATGCACCCGCACCGCTTTGCCGGCATCAACTTCACCGAGTATTTCCGCTGCCGCAAATGTGGTCGGCACTTCGCCATTGTCAGCTACACGCCCATCCTTGCCGCGGGTGGTGCCGTTGTATTGGTCTTGACCTTCCTGACCTCGGGCTTCATCTACACCTTGTCCCTGATCCACTAGGACACAACCACAGCCATGTCTCCCCCAGTGATCCGGCCGGTCGATTTCGACAACCCCGCCTGCACGGCGGATTTTCTCGACCTGCTCGATCACTACATGCGCGGCCCCAGCGGCAGCGGTCAGGCCATGACTGCCGCACTGCGTGCCCGCCTGCCTGCAGAGCTGCGCCGACGCCCCACCGTCGTGAGCTTCATTGCCTACGCGGGCGATCGGGCTGCCGGGCTGATCACTTGCGTCGAAGGGTTTTCGACTTTCGCCGGGCGTCCCCTTTTCAACATTCACGATATCGTCGTGCATGGCGACTTCCGCCGCCAGGGCATTGCCAAAGCGCTACTGGCCCATGCTGAACATGTCGCACGGGAACGAGACTGCTGCAAACTGACGCTGGAAGTCCTCGAAGGCAATACCGGTGCGCGCCTTGCCTACGAGGGATTTGGCTTTCAGGGCTACCAGCTCGACCCGGCCATGGGGAAAGCACTCTTCATGGAGAAGAAGCTGTAGCGCCTCAAATCCTGTCCTTTCCACCCGTCCAAATGAAAGAACCCGGCTTGAGCCGGGTTCTTTCATTTGGACGGGTGGCAGAAACTCAACGCTGGACCTGGGTCACATCCCGCACTGCACCCGTATCGGCACTGGTGGTGAGGGCAGCATAGGCCTGCAAGGCCGCCGATACGTGGCGCACACGGTTGGCGGGCTTCCAGCCCCGCGCATCCTGCGCAACCCGGCGCCGGGTCAGTTCGGCGTCAGGCACTGCAAGCCGGATGCTGCGATTGGGGATGTCGATCTCGATCACGTCCCCCTCCTCCACCAGCCCGATGGCACCACCACAGGCTGCTTCGGGCGAGGCGTGCCCGATGGACAAGCCCGAGGTACCGCCGGAAAAGCGGCCGTCAGTGAGGAGCGCGCAGCTCTTGCCGAGACCCTTTGACTTGAGGTAACTGGTCGGATAGAGCATCTCCTGCATGCCCGGCCCCCCCTTCGGGCCTTCGTAGCGGATCACCACCACGTCACCCGCCACAATCTGATCGGCGAGGATGCCTGCCACCGCATCTTCCTGACTTTCAAACACACGGGCACGGCCGGTAAACGTCCAGATGGACTCATCCACACCGGCAGTCTTCACGATACAGCCCTTCTCGGCGATGTTGCCGTAGAGCACGGCGAGACCACCGTCCTGGCTGAAGGCATTAGCCTTGTCGCGGATCACCCCCTTGCTGCGGTCCAGATCAAGCTCGTTCCAGCGCCGGTCCTGGCTGAAGGCCACCTGGGTGGGGACGCCGCCCGGCGCAGCCTTATAGAAGTTGAACACACCGCTGTCGTGGGCTTGCATCACGTCCCAACTGGCCAGAGCCTCGGCCATCGTCCTGGTGTGAACGGTGGGCAGGTCCGTGTGCAGCAGCCCGGCGCGATTGAGCTCGCCGAGGATGGCCATGATGCCGCCGGCACGGTGCACGTCTTCGATATGCACTTCGGCCACCGCCGGCGCCACCTTGCACAGGCACGGCACCTTACGCGAGATACGATCAATGTCGCTCATGGTGAAATCAACACCGGCCTCCTTGGCCGCAGCCAGCAGGTGCAGCACGGTGTTGGTAGAGCCGCCCATGGCCACGTCAAGGCTGATGGCGTTCTCGAAAGCCCTGAAGCTGGCGATGGAGCGCGGCAGGACGGATTCGTCGTCCTTCTCGTAGTAGCGGCGGGCCAAGTCCACGATGGTGCGGCCGGCTCGCAGGAAGAGCTGCTCGCGATCTGCGTGAGTGGCCAGCACGGTGCCGTTACCCGGCAGGGACAGGCCAAGGGCTTCGGTCAGACAGTTCATGGAATTGGCGGTGAACATGCCGGAGCAGGAGCCACAGGTCGGACAGGCGGAGCGCTCGATGGCGTCCACCTCCTCGTCCGAGCAACTGCTGTCGGCGGCCTTGACCATGGCGTCCACCAGATCGAGGGAGATCACCTTGGCCTCCCACTTGACCTTGCCGGCCTCCATCGGGCCGCCGGACACGAAGATCGCCGGGATGTTGAGGCGCAGCGCGGCCATCAGCATGCCCGGCGTGATCTTGTCGCAGTTGGAGATGCACACCATGGCATCCGCCGTGTGGGCGTTGCACATGTACTCCACGCTGTCGGCGATCAGGTCGCGGCTGGGCAGGCTGTAGAGCATGCCGCCATGGCCCATGGCAATGCCGTCATCGACGGCGATGGTGTTGAACTCCTTGGCGACACCACCCGCCTTCTCGATCTCGCGCGCCACCAGCTGGCCCAGATCCTTGAGGTGTACGTGACCGGGAACGAACTGGGTGAAGCTGTTCACCACCGCGATGATCGGCTTTTCGAAATCGCCGTCCTTCATGCCGGTGGCGCGCCAAAGGGCGCGGGCGCCGGCCATGTTGCGACCGGCGGTGGAAGTGCGGGAACGATACTGGGGCATCTCGAGGACTCCGTCTTGAAACGAATGAATGTGTTGCCAGCCTTCCATTCTAGCTCGACAGAAGGACCGGTGCCGCCACTCGCTACTTGCCGGTACAGCCGGGGGAGCTTACGCGAGCGTAAGTTCGGGTAATCCCCCATTGGCCGCCAGCGACGATGGCCCCTTAATAGGCTTGCATAGAGCAACACGCACAACGCTCCTGCCCCGAGCGCAGCCGCACCATTCGTTACATTTGAGAAAAGGTTTGGACACGCTGGGGCACTAGGCTTGGCGCAATAAGAAACACAACGGAGACCTCGCAATGAGCCCATTGCCCATCCTGGCCTTGATCCTCACGGTCAGCCTCACCCTCGCCGTTGCGCACAGACTTGTAGCTGCCCGCCGGCAGCGCGCGCGCCTGCGCAAACAGCCCCTCTCCTCCACCCGGGCGAAGCACTGATTTCGCCCCCAACCGGGAAGTCCCATGAGCGAGTTCATCCTGGAAACTGCCGGCCTGACGAAGGAGTTCAAGGGCTTTGCGGCAGTATCCAACGTCGATCTGAAGGTCCGTCGCGGCCATATCCACGCCCTGATCGGCCCCAACGGCGCCGGCAAGACCACCGTATTCAACCTGCTGACCAAGTTCCTGCCACCCACCCGCGGCAGCATCGTCTTCGATGGACAGGACATCACCCGTGAGGCGCCAGCAGTCACAGCCCGCAGGGGGCTGGTCCGCTCCTTTCAGATCTCGGCAACCTTTCCGCACCTGACCGTAATGGAGAACGTGCGGATCGGGCTGCAGAGGAAGCTGGGCACCGAGTTCCATTTCTGGCGCTCCGAGAAGAGCCTGGATGTACTCAACGAGCGTGCCATGCAGCTACTCGAATCCGTGGATCTGGGGAGCTTTGCCGACACGATCACGGCGGAGATGCCCTATGGCCGCAAACGTGCCCTGGAGATCGCCACAACCCTGGCTCTCGAACCGACGATGATGCTCCTGGACGAACCCACCCAGGGCATGGGTCACGAGGACATCGGAAGGGTGGTCGAGCTGATCCGCAAAGTGTCCGCCAATCGCACCATCCTGATGGTCGAGCACAACCTCTCGGTGGTGGCCAACCTGTGCGACCGCATCACCGTGCTTCAGCGAGGCAGCATATTGGCGGAAGGCCCTTACGAGGAGGTCTCGAAAAACCCGCAGGTACTCGAAGCCTATGTGGGCTCCAGCGACATGAACGACGCCCACCACTGACCGGAAGCGATCCATGACCAGCGCCTTCGACCCCAAGCCCGAAATGTTGCGGATCCACGATCTGCATGCCTTCTACGGCGAATCCCATATCCTCCACGGCATCGACCTGCACGTCGGTCGCGGTGAATGCATCACCCTCCTTGGCCGCAATGGCTCCGGCCGCTCCACCACACTCAAGTCCATCCTCGGCCTGGTGGGCCGACGTACCGGATCGATCATGGTGAATGGCAAGGACGTCATTGCCGAGCCCACTCACCGCATGGCCCGCTACGGCATCGGCTACGTACCCGAGGAACGCGCCATCTTTGCCTCCCTCTCCACCGAGGAGAACCTGATGCTGCCCCCCCAGGTGGCCAGCGGCGGGATGAGTGTGGACGAGATCTACGGGATGTTCCCCAACTTGCTGGAGCGCCGCAGTAGCCCCGGCACCAAGCTGTCCGGCGGCGAGCAGCAGATGCTCGCCATGGCGCGGGTACTGCGCACCGGCGCAAAGCTGTTGCTCCTCGACGAGATCACCGAGGGTCTGGCACCGGTCATCGTCAAGAAACTGGGCGAAGTCATTGTAGAACTCAAGAAACGTGGCTTCACCATCGTGCTGGTGGAGCAGAACTTCCGCTTCGCCGCCCCCCTGGCCGACCGTCACTACGTACTGGAGCACGGCGAGATCATCGCCACGATCACCAAGGAAGAACTACCCGGAAAGATGGACTGGCTGCACCAAACCCTCGGCGTCTGAGCCGGCTCGACACAACAAAGAAGGAGAGAGACATGACCATGAAAAAAGCGATTTCCATCGCCTGTACCACCGCCCTTGCCGCCTTGTCTGGCGGCGTGCAAGCGCAGGTGTCAGGTGGTGTGGTGAAGATCGGCGTGCTGACGGATCTATCCGGCACCTATTCCGACGTGGCTGGCCCCGGCGCAGTGCAGGCCACGAAGATGGCCATTGAGGATTTCATTGCCAAAGAGAAGCCCGACTTCAAGATCGAGATGGTCAGCGCCGACCACCAGAACAAGGCCGACATCGCGTCGAACAAGGCGCGCGAGTGGTTCGAGCGCGAAGGCGTCGACACCGCCACCGAGTTGGTCACCACCTCGGTGGCCCTGGCGGTCATGAAGATCGCCAAGGAAAAGGACCGCATCGCGCTGATGAGCGGCCCCGCCTCCACCCCGATCACCAATGAGCAGTGCAACGACGTCACCGTCCATTACACCTATGACACCTACGCCCTGGCCAATGGCACGGCCAAGGCCGTGACCAAGCAGGGCGGCAAGAGCTGGTTCTTCCTGACCGCCGACTACGCCTTCGGTCAGGCCCTGGAAAAGGATGCGTCGGCGGTGGTCACAGCCAACGGGGGCAAGGTGCTGGGTTCGGTCCGCCACCCCTTCCCCGGCTCCGACTTCTCCTCCTTCCTGCTCAAGGCCCAGTCCTCCGGCGCGCAGGTGATCGGTCTCGCCAATGCGGGCGCCGACACCACCAACGCCATCAAACAGGCCGCCGAATTCGGCATCACCCCGACCCAGTCCCTGGCCGGCCTCCTGATGTTCATCACCGACGTGCACTCCCTCGGTCTCAAGGCCACCCAGGGCATGTACCTGACTGACGGCTTCTACTGGGATCTGAATGACGAAACCCGTGCCTGGTCCAAGCGCTTCTTCGGCGTGCAGAAGAAGATGCCGACCATGGTCCAGGCCGGTCAGTACTCGTCGGTCTATCACTACTTGAAGGCCGTCAAGGCTGTCGGCACGGACGACACCAAGAAGGTCATGGCCCAGATGAAGAAGACGCCGATCAACGACTTCTTTGCCAAGAACGGCCAGATCCGCGAAGACGGCCGGATGGTCCATGACATGTACCTGATGCAGGTGAAGAAGCCCGCCGAGTCCAAGTACCCGTGGGATTACTACCATGTGCGTCAGGTGATCCCGGCGGCCGAGGCCTTCCAGCCCCTGGCCCAGTCCCGCTGCCCGCTGGTCAAGAAATAAGCCGCTGCAACCACGATCCCCGGAGCGGCCCTGCGCCGCTCCGGCCCTGGAGTGACCCATGGAAATATTCGGCGTCCCATCCGCCCTGCTGGGCAGCCAGTTGCTGGTCGGGCTGATCAACGGCTCGTTTTACGCCATCCTCAGCCTCGGGCTGGCGATCATCTTCGGCCTGCTCAACATCATCAACTTCGCCCACGGCGCCCAGTACATGATGGGTGCCTTCATCGCCTGGCTGGCCTTGACCAAGTTCAACGTCAATTACTGGGTGGCCCTGATTGCCGCCCCCCTGCTGGTCGGCCTGTTCGGGGTCATCCTCGAACGCACCATGCTGCGCAAGCTGTACAAGCTCGACCACCTCTACGGGCTGCTTCTGACCTTCGGTCTGGCCCTGATCATCGAGGGCGTCTTCCGTGATCAGTTCGGCATCTCGGGTGAGTCGTACGACGTTCCGGATGCCCTCGCCGGCGGCATCAATCTGGGCTTCATGTTCCTGCCCATCTATCGGGCCTGGGTCATCGTCGCATCCCTCACCGTGTGCTTCGGCACCTGGTACATGATCGAGAAGACCCGCCTGGGCGCCTATCTGCGTGCGGGCACCGAGAACTCCCAGATCGTCCAGGCCCTGGGCATCAACGTGCCCTTGTTGATCACCTTCACCTACGGCTACGGCGTCGCCCTGGCAGCCTTCGCCGGCGTACTGGCGGCCCCCGTGTTCCAGGTCAATCCGCTGATGGGCTCCAACCTGATCATCGTCGTGTTCGCCGTGGTGGTCATCGGCGGCATGGGCTCCATCCTGGGCTCCATCGTCACCGGTATCGGGCTTGGTCTGATCGAAGGCCTGACCCGGGTCTTCTACCCGGAAGCCTCCGCCGTCGTCGTCTTCGTCATCATGGTCATCGTCCTGCTGGTACGGCCTGCGGGTCTGTTCGGCAAGGCCTGAAAGGACACTCCGTGAGCACAACCAAGCAACCCTCCGCGCTGATCAAGACCGAGGCCTTGTACACCGCCCTGTTCGTCGTCGGGCTCATTGCGCCCTTCGCGGTCTATCCGACCTTCCTGATGAAGTTGTTCTGCTTCGCCCTATTCGCCAGCGCCTTCAACCTGCTTCTTGGCTTTGCCGGCCTCCTGTCCTTCGGTCACGCGGCCTTCCTGGGTACGGCCGGCTACGTCTGCGGGCTGATGGTGCGCGACATGGGCGTCACGCCGGAAGTGGGCATCATCGCGGGTACCGCAGCAGCCGGCCTGCTCGGCTGGCTGTTTGGCGTACTGGCCATTCGACGCACAGGCATCTATTTCGCGATGATCACCCTGGCCCTGGCCCAGATGGTCTACTTCATCGTGCTGCAGGTGAAGGCAACCGGCGGTGAAGACGGTCTGCAGGGTGTCCCCCGCGGCCACCTCTTCGGCCTGGTGGACCTGTCCGACAATGTTGCCATGTACTACCTGGTCTACGCCGTGTTCAGCATTGGCTTCTTCATCATCTACCGGACCATCCATTCACCTTTTGGCCAGATTCTCAAGGCGATCCGCGAAAACGAACCAAGGGCGATATCCCTGGGTTACGACGTGAACAAGTTCAAGCTGATGGCCTTTGTGATCTCCGCGTCGCTGGCCGGCCTGGCTGGCGCCACCAAGACCCTCGTGTTCCAGCTCACATCCCTCTCGGATGTCCACTGGCACATGTCGGGCGAAGTGGTGCTGATGACGCTGCTGGGTGGGCTGGGCACCATTCTCGGCCCGGCAGTCGGATCGGCCACCATCGTCACCCTGCAGAACGAACTGGCCGACAAGGTCGGCTCCTGGGTGACAGTGATCATGGGCTTGATCTTCGTCGTCTGTGTGCTTGCCTTCCGGCGTGGCATCGTCGGCGAAATCCAGGCCTTGATCCAGCGCGCGGGCATCCGCTGAGCCGCGCTGCGGGGCTTGCCCCGAACAATAAACGGACGGCCAAGGCCGTCCGTTTTTCTTGACTTGGCGTCAGACCCGGAACCGGGAGACAGTCTGATGAAGCTGGGTGGCCAGATCTTCCATGTCGTGTGCCGCGACCGCGGTGGACTCGACAGCCTCGGTATTCTCCCGCGCCATCGCCGCAATGGACTCGATGCTATCCGCGACCGCGGCGCTGGCCGTGCGCTGCCGCTCAGTGGCATCGGCAATTTCATCAAGGCCGCGCCCGACATCCGCCACCGACTCATTGGCTGCAGCAATCGCGCTCGACACCGAGGCCACCGCGGCGCGGCTTGAGCCCAGGTGGCCCAAACCCTCATCGATCGCCTTGCGCACAGCGACCGATTGCCGGGACAGTTGCGATGTCACGGCGTCGATCTCGCCTGCCGAACGGGCCGACTTCTCCGCCAGCTTGCGGACTTCGTCCGCCACCACGGCAAATCCGCGCCCCTGCTCACCGGCTCTGGCGGCCTCGATGGCCGCATTGAGCGCAAGGAGGTTGGTCTGTTCGGCAATCTCCCTCACCTCCTGGGTCATTGAGGTGATGGATGACGTGGACTGGACGAACTCCTCGACGGAAACGGCCATCTGACGCACCGCATCCTCGGCAAGCCCCACCTCGGCCACCAGCGATTCGAGTGTCCGCCCCCCCTCCTCGGCCCTCCGCAGGCTTTCCTGTGAACGCTGATGCACCCGCTCGGCACTGCCTGCCACGTTGGCAATATTGGTCGCCATGTGCTCAACGGCCGCTGCGGCACTCACGGACTGATCATTCTGCCGCCGCGATCCTTCCGCGACGCGTCCCGCGCTCGTTGCCAGTTGATGGGCCGAACCGGTCACCCGGGAGGCCGACTCGGACACATGGCGCACCAGCTTGGCAATGGTCCCGAGCATCTCGTTGAACGTGGCAGCCGTCTGACCGATCTCGTCCCTGCCGGCCACCTCGAGGCGACGGGTCAGATCGCCCTCGCCTTTGGCAATCTCGCCAAGGCTCCGATTCATCTCGGCCAGGGGGCTGACGACGAACTTGCGGATGAAAAAGACCACGAAGGCGATCAGGGGAAGCGACAGGGCCAGGGCGCTGACGATGCTTTTCCACATGAAGGAATCGACTGCAGCGTTCACCTTGTCGAGGGACACCTTCATGCTCACCAGTCCGAGTGTGCTTCCCACCGGAACCTGGTGGCAGCCAACGCAGTTCTTCCCCAGGTAGTTCTCGGATGCGAGGGCAGGCTTGACGACCCGCAGATACTCTCCAGCCTGGAGGTCACGCTCCACGCGCACGAGCTCCTTGCCGCTAGCCATCACGGCCTTTTCGTCCACATCCAGTGGCGGAGGTGGTCGATTCCCGGCGCCAAACTGCTGCGTGACGGCGTCGCCCCGGATCACCACCAGATCCTTGATCACCGATAGCTGCTTGATCTGGTCGAGAAAGACCTCGCGCTGCCCGACCGTTCCGGTGATCATCATTCCGGTCAGGCCCGCCATGGTCATTTCGTGGATGGAGTGGGCGAAATCCTCCGCCTGATCTATGGCTGTTTCCCGATTGACCCGGGTCTCCCAAGCAATCATGCCGCCCCAGGCGATGATCAACATCAGCCAGATGGCCCCGGTCAGTCGTAACCAGATGGGCGTGTTGGCGAGTTTGCGCATGGTGTGTCCCTCCATACAGCCAGGATCGCAACGTCCCGGTCTGTGATACCAGTGGGCGGTCTACGGCAGGGACATTGTGCGCCTTAAGGCAGCGGCGGGAAAATATCAGGCGGGTGCCGCGCGGGCATTGAGGCGCTGGGTAGCGGCGTTCCAGTCGGCCCGGGCCAGCAGGGGCCAGGCCAGGAGGGCACGATCGAGGGAAGCGTCGATCAGGGCGGACTCTTCCCGCCGAGGCGGCTTGAGGACGAAGTTGACCACTTCATTGCGGTCACCGGGGTGGCCGATACCCACCCGAAGACGCCAGAAGTCCTGGGTGCCCAGATGGGCGGTGATGTCCTTGAGGCCATTGTGCCCCCCCAGACCACCACCGAACTTGAGCCGGAGCTGCCCGGGCGGAATGTCGAGTTCGTCATGGACGACAAGGATTTCCGCAGGGGCAATGCGATAGAAACGCGCCAGCGCGGCCACCGACTGGCCGGAACGATTCATGAAGGTCTGGGGCATCAGCAGCCACACCCCGTCGGCGCGCGCGTTGGCGGCCAGACCATGAAAACGGGCTTCCTTGCTGAACGCCGTACCCAGTTCACGGGCAAGGCGCTCACAAAACCAAAACCCGGCGTTATGCCGGGTTTCAGCGTACTCACTCCCCGGATTACCGAGGCCAACGACAAGCTTTGGTGCAGGCTGGCTCATCGTTCAGTGGCCTCGCTATCCGCGGAGAAATCAGGCAGCCGGGGTTTCCTCGGCAGCATCGTCGCTACCACGGACAGCCAGGACGGTCGCCACAACCGGGTCTTCACCGTGGGTCAGGGCCTTCACGCCCTTCGGCAGGGTCAGGGCGGAAACGTGGATGGAGGCACCGGTCTTCAGATCCTTCAGGTCCACTTCGATGAACTCGGGCAGATCGCCCGGCAGGCACTCGAGGTCGAGTTCGGTCATCGGATGGGAAACCATGCCGCCTTCGAGCTTGACGCCCGGCGCGATGTCGGCATTGATGAAGTGCAGGGGCACCTTCACGTGGATCTTGTGGGTTGCATCCACGCGCTGGAAATCCATGTGCAGAACCTGCTGCTTGTACGGGTGCCACTGGGTGTCCTTGAGGATCACGGACTGGTTGGCACCATCGAGGACCATGGTCAGCACGGAGGCGTGGAAGGCCTCGTTGCGCAGGGCATGGAAAATCTCGTTGTGATCCACTTCGATCTGGGCGGGAGCGCCAGAACCGTAGACGATGGCGGGGACACTGCCAGCGCGACGCAGGCGGCGGCTCGCACTCGTGCCCTGCAGAACGCGCGTCTTGGCGTTGAATTGAATGGTCATTTTCACTACTCCGGTTGATGGGCCCGTCCGCGACCAGACGGGCGAAAAAGCCGGCGGGCTCGCACCCGCCGGCTTGAAAACAGATGTCCTACTCGTTGAACAGAGAGCTGACAGACTCTTCGTTGCTGATCCGCAGAATGGTATCGGCGAGGAGTTCGGCAATCGACACGAAACGGATGCGCTTGCAGGCCTTGGCCTCATCGGAAAGCGGAATGGTGTCGGTCACCACCAGCTCATCCAGGTCGGATTCATTGATCCGGCTGATGGCGGGGCCGGACAGCACGGCATGCGTACAGTACGCCATCACACGCTTGGCGCCGTTTTCCTTGAGTGCCTGGGCCGCCTTGCACAGGGTGCCGGCGGTGTCGACGATGTCGTCCATGATCACGCAGGTACGGCCCTCGACTTCACCGATGATGTTCATCACCTCGGACACATTGGCCTTGGGACGGCGCTTGTCGATGATGGCCAGGTCGCACTCGAGGCGCTTGGCGAAGGCACGGGCCCGCACCACGCCGCCCACGTCCGGCGATACGACCATCAGGTCTTCGTACTTCTGCTTTTCCAGGTCATCGAGCAGCACGGGCGCCGCGTAGATGTTATCCACTGGAATGTCGAAGAAACCCTGGATCTGGTCGGCGTGGAGATCGACCGTGAGCACACGCTGCACACCGGCGGCCTGGAGCATGTTGGCCACGACCTTGGCGGTGATGGGCACACGGGCCGAACGGGGGCGCCGATCCTGACGGGCGTAACCGAAATAAGGAATCGCTGCAGTGATGCGACCGGCGGAAGCCCGCTTCAGCGCATCCACCATGATCAGCAATTCCATGATGTTGTCGTTGGTGGGAACGCAGGTCGGCTGCAGGACGAATACATCCTTGCCACGCACGTTCTCGAGAAGTTCGACATTGACTTCGCCGTCCGAGAAACGGCCAACCGTGGCCGAACCCAAAGACTTCCCAAGGCGGCGCACCACATCTGCGGCCAGTTTGGGGTTGGCGTTGCCGGTGAAAACCATCAGGCTGCCCGAAGCCATGATCACCTCTCGTTACTGCGAAGTAGAACCGCTTGAAACAAAACGGGCAGGTTTTTGACCTGCCCGCTGAATTTGGCTGGGGAAGAAGGATTCGAACCTTCGAATGCCGGAATCAAAATCCGGTGCCTTGACCAACTTGGCGACTCCCCAATATCGTCATCACAACCTACACAAGCCATCCCTGCAACGGATGCCTGTCCAGCCCTGAGGCCACCCAGACCACCCAACCCTGCGGGGCTGCTGCAGCAACCTGATCCGCTTCCTCCTTCGAGTCGAAGGGGGCAAAGATGCAGGCACCTGAACCACTCATTCTTGCTGCCCCATGCTGCGACAACCAGACCAGCGCTTCAGCCACTTCGGGAAACCGTCTGCAGACCGTTGGCTGCATGTCGTTCCGCGTTGTGTGTGTTGCGAAGGCGCGCATTATTATGGGTTCGGTGTCCCGCGTCAACTCTTCGGCCGAAAATATTTCCGCGGTCGGCACCGCGACCTGCGGCGCCACCATCACATACCAGGCCGGCGCCACTTTCAAGGGCTGGAGCGCCTCTCCGACGCCCTCGGCGAAAGCGGTCTCGCCAAAGATGAAGAAAGGCACATCGGCCCCCAGGGCCAACCCCAGCTCCCGAAGGCGCTGCCCGGGGAGGTTGCAGCCCCACATCCGGTTCAGGGCGATCAATACGGTGGCCGCATCCGAACTGCCGCCACCCAGCCCGCCGCCCATGGGGATCCGCTTGCATACCCCGATGTCGACCCCCTTCGTTGAACCCGTGGCCTGCTGCAGGGCACGGGCTGCACGGACGACAAGATCCGCCTCGGGGGCCACCCCGGGCACATCCGTGGTGCGCAGGATGCGCCCGTCGGGACGGCACCTGAGATGGATCTCGTCACCCCAGTCCAGCATGCGAAAGGCCGTCTGGAGCAGATGGTAACCATCGGGACGACGGCCGACGATGTGCAGGAAGAGATTGATCTTGGCGGGCGCCGGCAGACGCAGGTCCGTGGCCGCCGGATCGAAGGCAATGGGGTGCATGTCAGGGATTCCAGGAATCGACGATCAGGCGCAGGCGCGTATCGCCACGATGGATGTCAATTTTGCGGGGCAGGTCATCCGGCGCCTCGCCCACGTAATCGACGTAGTCGATGGTCCAACCACCGTCGATGACCTTGAGAGGGCGCCCAAGAGCATCAAGCGCACGCACCTCCGCATGGGGCCGGACACGTGCCGTCACCCAGCGGGGAAGCTCCGCCAGGGGCGCACCGACGCCCAGCACGCTCTCCGCAAGCTCGGCGGCCGTACCGGCACTGACCTGGCGGCCGTCGGACAGGATCATCCGCGCGCCCCCTCCTGCCTTGCTCTCGATGCGGGCCAGCCCTTGCCCCAGGGGCCCCGTGAACAGCCAGGAATCAAGCTCCGGCGCATGCTCCCAATACACGCCGACAACGGCGCTACGCTCGCCGTCCCGCACCTGCAGACGGCCTTCAAGTTGAAAACGCGGAAGCTCGGGGGCACCCCGCAGCGCCAAGGCGGGCTGCGAGTCCGGCACAGTGGCACAGGCGGCCAGAGCCATCACACACACCAGGAGAAGTGCTCTCAAGGCTTGAACTTCTTGATCACGTCGGCGAGCACCGTGCTGTCGGGATGGGCCTTCGCCGCATCCTTCCAGGTGCGGGCGGCTTCGTCACGCCGCCCCATCATCCACAGCACCTCCCCGAGGTGCGCAGCGATCTCCGGGTCTGCGCGCAGCGCGAAGGCGCGCTGAAGCTGTACCAGGGCTCCGCCGAGATCTCCACGCCGGTAAAGGGCCCAACCCAGACTGTCGAGGATGAATGCATCATTCGGGGCAATTTCGAGACCCTTGCGGATCAGGCGCTCCGCCTCATCGAGGCGCATGTTGCGATCGGCCAGCGAGTAACCCAGGGCATTGTAGGCATGTGCGTGATCGGGCTTGATGACGATCAGCTTGCGCAAGCGGCCCTCCATCACCTCGGGACGTCCGATCCTTTCTGCCATCAGGGCCGACTCATACAGAATCTCGACGTTGTCCGAATCGCGGCGCAGTGCTTCATCCAGCACGTTGAAGGCCTCTTCATTGCGACCGGCCTCCCGCAGGATCTGCGCTTCCGCAAGGACAAACTGCTGGCTCTCGCCCGGCGCAGCATCGCGCGCCAAGGCCTGCAGATGCTGGCGTGCATCCGGGATCCGCCCGCTGACCACCATAACCTGTGCAACCCGCACCTGGGCCGCGACGAAGCGGCTGCCCGGCGCCACGGACTTGTACCAGCCAATGGCCTCATCGTAGCGCTTCGCCTCCTCGGCGATCTGCCCCAGATAGGTGCGGATGCTGTCCGGCTCAGCGAACCCCAGATCGAGCAAATGCCGGAAATGCGCCTCGGCGGTGACCCTGTCACCAAGCTGCATGGACAGCAGACCCGCCGCATGGATGGCATCCTTGTCGTCCGGCGCCCGCTGGAGGATCTGCTCAAACTGCGCCCTGGCAGGCGCAAACTGCTTGGCCGCCACCAGCAGGCGAGCCAGGGTGATGCGCGGCTCGCGCGCCTCCGGGTGTTCATCAACATACATCTGCAGCGCCCGGATGCCGGAACCCGGCGCGGTCTCCTCCTGGAACTGGGCCTTCAGCACCACGGCCTGCTCCCAGTCGGGACGCAGACGCAAAGCTCCGTCCAGCGCGTCCGACGCTGCAGTGTTGTCACCGCCAACAAAAGCCGCGTTGGCACGGGCGAACCAGGCCTCCGGGTGAGCCAGATAGGGCTCGGTCAACTCACTCACCAAGCGGCGGATCAACGCCTTGTCGGGAATCCGGGCCAGCCCCCGGTTCAGTCCCATCAGGGCCGGCCCGATGGCATCGCCCTGACGGGCCAGGGCGTCGGCCAGGTGGGTGCGCAACTCGTCAATCCGGGCCCCACTGGCAAGCGTGCCCGAAGCCAGCTGCTGGGCCTGCACCGAGCCGGGCTCAAGCTCAAGCCAAAGCCGGGACGCTTCGCCGGACATTTCGGCGTCGCGGGCAAACAAGGCCATCTCGGCAGCGCGGCGGGCAATGCGCCCATCCCGGGTACGCCGCGCCAGGTCCAGATAGGAGCGGGCAGCCATGACCGTCTGCCCCCTGGCTGCCGCCACCTCGGCAAGCATCATCTGGTGAAGGATCTGGGGGGTCAGCTCCTGGGAAGGGTAGATCGGCTTTGCCGCCTCATCGCCGGCCCCATCCTGTTGAGCCTGGGCAAGGCCCGAATGCAGGCTGGCCGAAACAAGCAGGGCAGCCAGCAAGCGGGCCGGCTGAGCAAGGCGGAAAATAGGTTTCATGTGACTCTCTGGAAAGGCTTGCGGGTTCCGGTCGGCCACCGTCCCGACAAGCTCGCAACGGCGCGACATGCTCTTGGATCGCGCGGCTACAATAGGGTTCGCCGGATGTTAGGCGGTTTCCCCAAGCCCAGCAAGCGAGCCTCTCGGCCCCCCTTTTCATGCCCGAATTGCCCGAAGTCGAAACCACCCGCCGGGGAATCGCCCCGGCGCTGATCCATCACGCCTGCACCGGCGCCATCGTTCGCAACCCCCGTCTTCGCTGCCCCGTACCGGACGATCTGGACACCCTCCTCCGGGGCCAGGAGCTCCAGGCCGTGGAACGCCGCGCCAAATACCTGCTCCTGCGCTTTGCCACCGGCAGCCTGCTGATCCACCTGGGCATGTCGGGAAGCCTGCGCATCGTGCCTGCCCAGGCAGCGCCGGACAAACACGACCACCTCGACATCCTTTTCGACGACACCGCCCTGCGCCTGCGCGACCCACGCCGCTTCGGGCTGGTGCTGTGGCAAGACGGCCCGGTGCCGCACCCACTGCTTGCCAAACTCGGCATCGAACCCCTGAGTGACGGCTTTGACGGCCCCTGGCTGCAGCGGGCCGGGCGCGGCCGCAAGACGCCGGCCAAACTCTTCCTGATGGACGGGCACCAGGTGGTGGGCATCGGCAACATCTACGCCTCCGAAAGCCTCTTCAGGGCGGGCATCGACCCGGTGACACCCATCGGTGAGCTGGGGCCGCGCCGCTGCGCACGCCTTGCCGCCTGCATCCGCGACACCCTCAACGACGCCTTGGCTGCCGGCGGCAGCACCCTGCGGGACTTCGTCGGCAGCGATGGCGCCCCCGGCTACTTCCAGCAGCAGTACTTTGTCTATGGGCGGGAGGGCGAACCGTGCCGGAAATGCACCACCCCCATCCGCAAACGCATCATGGGGCAACGGGCCAGCTTCTACTGCCCCCGCTGCCAGCGTTGAAACGGTTTCGGTCGGCCTCGTTCCCGTTTATGCTAACCATCTTGACGATTTCCGCCGGCTTAGCGGCTCCCATCCAGGAATGAAGCCCGTGAAGGACGCACACATGCTTGCCGAACACTTCTCTGCCTATACCCAATGGCGGGGAAATGTCGCCTCCGGTATCGGAGAACTGCGCAAATGGCTGCAACTGAACGAGATCGGTGACGCCCAATCCGATCTGCGCCTGCAATACCTCCTCGACCGCCTGCGCGAAGACAAACTGATCGTCGCCTTCGTCGCGGAGTTTTCGCGGGGCAAGTCCGAACTCATCAACGCCGTCTTCTTCGCCGGCTACGGCAACCGCATCCTGCCTTCAAGCGCCGGACGCACCACCATGTGCCCGACCGAGCTGCAGTGGAAGGAGGGCGACAAGCCGGAAATCCGCCTGCTGCCCATCGAGAGCCGCAAGACCAACGCCAGCATCACCGAACTCAAGCGCTACCCCGAGGAATGGCAGATCCGCCCCCTTGACACCAGCTCGGCCGAAAGCCTGCAGCAGGCCCTCGCCCAGGTCGGAGAAACCCGGCTGGCCAGCCTGGCCGAGGCGGAAGAGCTGGGCTTTCCCATCGACGCAAGCGGTGATCACGGCATTCGCCCCGATGCGGAAGGCCGCCTGGAGATCCCGCGCTGGCGCCACGCCATCATCCAGTTTCCCCACCCGATGCTGGAACAGGGCCTGGTGATTCTCGACACGCCGGGCCTCAATGCCATCGGCGCTGAGCCCGAGCTTACCCTCAACCTGCTGCCCAACGCCCACGCCGTGCTGTTCATCCTGGCCGCCGACACCGGCGTCACCCAGAGTGATCTGGCCGTATGGCGGGAGCACGTCAATGCCGGGCGCCGGCAACGGGGGCGCATCGTCGCCCTCAACAAGATCGACGGTCTGTGGGATGGCCTTCGCAGCGAGGAGGATATCGAGAGGGAGATCTCCAATCAGGTCAATAGCGTCGCCAGCACACTGGAAGTCGATGCATCCCAGGTCTACCCGGTATCGGCCCAGAAGGGCCTGGTGGCCAAGGTCAATGACGATCAGGAACTGCTGGAGCGCAGCCGCATCGTCGGCCTCGAACGGGCCCTATCCACCGAACTGCTCCCCACCAAGCGCGACATCGTCCGCGACAACACCCATGGTGACGTCACCGACATTGTCGGCCGCAGCCGCGAGTTGCTGAACGCACGCCTCACCGGTCTGCGCGAGCAGCTTCAGGAACTCACCGACCTGCGCGGCAAGAACCAGAACGTCATCGAATACATGATGCGCAAGGTGCGCTCCGAAAAGGACGAGTTCGAGCAGGGCCTGCAGAAGTACTACGCCGTACGCAGCGTCTTCTCCAACCTCTCCAACAACCTCTTCGGCCACCTGGGTCTTGACGCCCTGCGCGATGAAACCCGCCGCACCCGCGAAGCCATGCTCGATGCAGCCTTTTCCCGCGGCCTGCGGGAAGCGATGAAGGGCTTCTTCGCCCATCTGCGCGGCAACCTGAAGAAATCCACCGACGAGATCGGCGAGATCTCCAAGATGCTCGACGCCATGTACAAGCGCTTCACCGTCGAGCATGGCCTCAAGCTGGCTGCCCCTACCGCGTTCTCGACCCTGCGCTACGAAAAAGAGATCGAACGCCTGGAAGAAGCCTTCAACAACCAGTTCAACACGGTGCTGACCATCGTCACCACCGAAAAGCACACCCTTACCCAGAAGTTCTTCGAAACCGTGGCCGTCCAGGCCCGCCGCACCTTCGAAGTGGCCAACCGGGATGCGGAACAGTGGCTGCGGGCCGTCATGGCCCCCCTGGAAACCCAGGTGCGCGAGTACCAGCTCCAGCTCAAGCGCCGCCTCGAAAGCGTGAAACGCATCCATCAGGCCACCGACACCCTCGAAGACCGGGTGCGGGAACTGCAGCAGGCGGAAGATCTGCTCGTCCAGCAGGTCGCCCAGCTCAATGCCCTGGCAGAACGCATCGAACGGGCCCTCGAAATGCCGACGGAGGGGGTGGACGCACCACCCTCCGCCCTGGCGGCCTGAAGCCACGGCCGGCCACGCTCAGCCGTCAGAAAAGAAGAGAGCCTGGCACCCCATCAGGGTGCCAGGCTCTCTTCTTTTCTGCTTGTGCCGGACCGCTTACTTGTCGGCGGT
>ERZ795056.1653-NODE-1653-length-25930-cov-19.126686_pt1 | contig 25930 bp, 30 predicted proteins | sample MGYA00375140_ERZ795056 | MGnify/ENA primary metagenome ERZ795056 (study PRJEB30185, sample SAMN05720227) | activated sludge metagenome | isolation source: Anaerobic digester | place: USA | collected 2015-03-09 ... | reverse complement strand
GCGCCGACATTGGGATAATTCTCGAACAGGATTTTCCCGTCCTGCATCACCAGCAGCGAAACGCCTCGCCGCGCCGCCGCATACTCCGCCGCCGGACCATACGGCCCCGCCACTGGCGCCGGCTTGTTTCGTCCGCGCAGCCCCTGCGCCTGTGCGCATCCGGCAAACGCCGCCGCCCCAACACCCGCCAACACCGCCCGCCTCGATGCGTCCATCACAGCCTCCACCCGTTCAGATGTGATACCATGCAGTACCGCATCTGAACGGGGCTTGAACGGCAAGAGCGATGTTTCGCTATTTCAGGAATTCCGCGACTTCCGCCGCAAAGGCCGCCGGTTGATCGAGCATGATGAAGTGAAATCCGTCATCAACGCGCTTCAGCTTCACATCCTTCAGCCCGGCATAGGCCGTCGCATACATCCCATCCACGAAGGCAGGCGGCCGCCCCATCTGCGCGTCATAGGCATAGACCACCGTCGCAGGCGCCGTGATCTGCGGCAGCAGCGGTCGCGCGTCGTCGATCATGTCCTCATACATCGCATTGGCGACAACCGTGCGATCGGATGCGGCCGACCATGCCTTCGGCGCCGCCCGTGCAGCCTCTGTCTTCACCAGCATCCCCATCACCTGGTCCTGCCCGGCGACGAATTGCTCCTGGCTCTGCGCCGCCATCTGCGCGCGCATCATTTCGGCCTGCGGCTTCACCGTCTCCGCAGTAGCGTTCGGCATGAAGATCAGCGCATAGAACGGCAGCGCGTCGACAATCATCACCCGCCCGACCGCCTCAGGATGCTTCGCCGCCACCTCGATAGCCGTCAGCCCGCCCAGCGAATGACCCACGATCGCCGGCTTGCCCAGCGCCGCCGCATACGCCGCGACTTCCTCGACCAGCGGCGCAAGGAAAGGCCCTTCCGCATTCGGTCCCGCCGGCTCGCCCGCAAAGCCCTTCACCTGCAAGGTATGCACGCGATGCGTCGGCGACAGCTGTCTCACCGTTGCGTCCCAGACATCATCCGATGACGCGAGCCCCGGTATCAGAACCACATCGGGTCCCGTGCCCGTCACCGTCGCCACGAACCGCGTCTGCGCCACAGCCGGCGCCGCCAGCAGAAGTGCAGCAAGACCAACTACCAATCCACGCATCACTCTGCAGCCCTTTTCAAATGACCCAGTCCGTCGTCGAAAATGTCCTCGATCCCCTTCCCGAACAGCCTCGCGATACGAAAGGCCAGCGGCAGCGATGGATCGAACTTTCCAGTCTCAAGCGCATTGATCGACTGGCGGGAGACACCGAGCGCATCCGCAAGATCGCCCTGACTCCAGCCCCGCTCGGCGCGAAGCTCTCGCAATGTGTTGATCATTTGTCGAAGCCCGGTCCGGGTCCGCGCTTCATGCCGAAGCAGTAGATCGCGCCATAGCTCAGGAAGAAGATCGGCCCGACCAGGAACGTCCACAGCGGGGGCAGAACGTTGTAGAGTTCGAGGAACCCCCACACGACGCTGAAGAACGCCGTCAGCAGGCCGCCGCCGGCCATCGCCGCCATCTGCTGCTGGCGTGTGAACTCATCCGTCTCGCGCGCCAGCCGCCACATCAGCCACAGCACGCCGCCGACCGGGGCCGCCATGATGAGCGCGACGATCGCCGACAGCCACATCGGCGGCGTCTCGAACTGCTTCAGCAGGTAGGACCCGCCAAAAACCGCGACCGTGTAAAAAACCATAACCGGGACAAAAGCCCGCCGATAACGCTTGTTTGCTTCCCTGAAAGTCACTTCAGCCATGGACCTCTCCTGTAAAGTACGCTTTACAGATAGGCGCAGGCCCAAGACCTGTCAAGCACACTTTACAGGCTCGGGCTATTATTTCCCGCCGCCGGCCTTCGCGATCAGCGAGCGGATCAGGTCCGCGTCTGCCGGTGTCGCGGGATTGTAGATCACCATCGAAAGATCGGGCCGGCCATCAATGGCAAAGGCCGAATACTCCAGTCCGAGCAGGCCAGCCGGATGCCGAAGATGCTTCGTGCCTTCGCCATGCGAGCGCACGATGTTCTCGCGCCACATCGCTTCGAACTCCGGGCTCGCGCGACTGAGTTCGTCGACGAGTGCCTTCACCGCTTCCGATGCGCCCGCGCGTATCGCGTCGGCGCGAAACGCAGCCACCACAAACCGCGCAACGCTTTCCCAATCCGTCTGCCGCTCGCGCGCAAGCGGATCACAGAACATGCGCCGCAGGATGTTGCGCTCGCCCGGCGGCACGGAGCCATAATCCCACAGCACCAGACCCGCAGCGCGATTCCACGCGATGACATCCCACGTCGCTGTCTTGATGAAAGCCGGGCTGATCTCCAGCATGTCGAGCACGCGCTGCAAGCGCGGCGTCACGCCTTCCGTCACCTGATAGCGCGCCTCGGGCGGTCGCCCCAGCGCGAGCAGGAACAGATGCTCGCGCTCCACATCCGTCAGCATCAACGCATGCGCGATGCGCTCAAGCAGATCAGCCGAAGGCGAGCCGCCACGCCCCTGCTCCAGCCACGTGTACCAGGTTGCGCTCACATGCGCGCGCTGCGCTACCTCTTCGCGTCGCAGGCCCGGTGTACGCCTGCGCGTCAGTGGCAATCCGAATGAAGCAGGATCAAGCTTCGCCCGGCGATCCCGCAGATACGCGCCAAGCCTGTTCTCGACCGGATCGGATGCAGTCATCCTGTTAGTTCCTATACCCGTATAACGTCACCCATTTTACCGGGATGCAGCTTACGCCACATCTGCCTCCAACAGAATACGGAGATGATCCAATGCGTGTGTTTGTAACGGGTGCGGCTGGCTTCATCGGCTCCGGCGTCGTCCCAGACCTGATCGCCGCGGGCCACACCGTCACCGGCCTCGCGCGTTCCGACGCCAACGTCGAAACGCTGAAGCGCATGGGCGCCGATGTGCTGCACGGCTCGCTCGAAGACATTGACAGCCTGAAGCGCGGCGTCACCGAAGCCGACGGCGTGATCCACCTCGCCTTCATCCACGACTTCGCGAAGTTCGCGGAGAACGGACAGATCGACAAACGCGCGATCGAAGCCATGGGCGAAACACTCGCCGGCACGAACAAGCCGCTCGTCGTCACCTCAGGCGTAGGCCTCCTCACGCCGGGCCGTCTCTCGACCGAGGAAGACGCCGCACGCGAAGGCGCAGCACTCCCGCGTGTCTCCGAACACGCAGCGTTCGCCTTCGCCTCGCGCGGCGTGCGCGTCTCCGCGGTGCGCCTGCCGCAAGTACACGGCGCCGATGGCAAGGCCGGCTTCGTCGGATACCTGCATCAGATCGCAAAAGCGAAAGGCGTCTCCGCGTACATCGGCGACGGCTCGAACCGCTGGGCCGCGGCCCACCGCGCAGACGTCGCCCCCGTCTATCGTCTCGCGATGGAAAAAGGCGAAGCCGGCGCCCGCTATCACGCCGTCAGCGATGAACGTGTCCGGATACGCGACATCGCCGAGATCATCGGCCGCCAGCTCAACATCCCCGTAGTGTCGATCAAGCCCGAACAAGCGCCAGAACATTTCGGCTGGCTCGCCGCCTTTGCGGCGGGCGACGCCCCATCCTCCAGCGCGCTCACCCAGCAGCGCCTCGGATGGAAACCCACGCAGCTCGGCCTGATCGCCGACATCAGCCGCCCGGGCTATTTCGGCTAGGTGCTCAGTCTTCGGCTGCTTCGAAATACTTCGACAGCCGAAGGCCCTGCCCCGCATACGTTGAGTAGGAACCCGCTGCGCCATACGGCACGTCCGGCTTCGCCGTCAGCTTCTCGAACACCAGCCGCCCCACAGGCTGCCCGTCTTCCAGAATGAACGGTACATCGCGCGAGCGCACTTCCAGCACAGCCTTGCCTTTGGAGTGCGTCACGCCAAAGCCCGGATCGAAGAAGCCTGCATAATGCGCGCGGAACTCGCCCAGCTCCGGTGCGATCGGCGCCATCTCGGCCGCCTCATCCAGCGGGATCACGATCTTCTCTTTCGATGCGAGAATGTAGAACTCGCCCGGGTCCAGCACGATGCGCCCCTCGCGCGCCCGCACCGGCTCCCAGAAATCCTCCACCGTGTGTGCGCCGATGGCGGCAAGATCGATCACGCGCGAATGGCGCTTGGCGCGATACCCGACAATGTCCGAATTGGTCGGATGCAGGTCGAGACTGAACGTCATGTCCCGCACCGGCGTCTGCGGCCCACGCCGGATGCGAAGCTGCAACAGCCTGTCGCCCGTCCGCGCCAGCACGGAGAATGTGCGCGGGCTGATCTCGGCATAAAGCTCGCCCTGATACCCCGCCGGAATGCCATCGAACGCCCGCGCCCGGTCCGACACCGCTCGCACGAACACATCTATCCGCCCCGTCGAACTCTTCGGGTTCGCCGACCCCGAAAGATCCTTCGGCAGTTTCACCCGCTCCTGCAGCGGCACGAGATAGACGCAGCCCGTCTCCAGAACCGCGCCGCGCGTCAGGTCCAGCGTGTGCATCACAAGGCTGTCGTCGAGCCGATCCGCCACCACCTGCTCGCCCGGCAGGAAGCTCGCGCGCAAACGGTAAGCCACCTTGCCCAGCCGCAGGTCCAGCGACGCAGGCTGTATCTGGTCCGGCTTGATCCCGCCCTCGGCATAAACCGCGCCGGATTTCACGATCTGCTTCAGCTCGCTGTCCGGCAGAACGCCGAGCGAGCCGGCCTCCGCGGCCTTCTTCTTCACCGGCGCTTTCACGACTGCCTTTATGGACTTTGCTTTGGTCATTTCGGCGGCGTGACCTTGAAGGGCTGCTGAATCTCGGCGAACGGCTCCAGCGCCTCGCATTTTGCGGCGTGCGCGGCAAGCATCGGCCATCCTTCGGCAAGATCGAACAGTCCGGGATGCGCATCGCCCAGGAAACGCAGCGCACACGCTGTCGTCACATCCGCATGCCCGATCGACGAACCGAACCACCACTCGCTCGCATGCGCCATCCGGCTGCGCTCAAGCTCGTTCAGGCACCCTGCGATTTGCGACAGGCAACGCTCGATCCATGCCGCCGTTGCACGCTCATGCACCAGCGTCTCATAAACCATCGACACCGCCTTGTCGGATATCCCCGTCGCCAGCGCGCATACCTTCTGCGCCTCACGCCGCGCGGCGCCCGCCGGCATCATCAGGAGCCCCGGAGGCGCCAGCTGGTCCAGTGCATCCAGGATAGCGTGGCTTTCGATCAGCGTCTCGCCATTGCCCATGACCAGCGTCGGCACGCGCATGAGGGGATTGTACTGCGCGATTTTCTCCGCATCCCCGAACACCGACCAGGGCCTGTGCTCGAACGACAATCCATAGAGCCGCATCGCGATTGCAACGCGGCGCACGAACGGACTGTCATACTGGCCAATCAGAATCACGGCGTGATCTCCCTGCGCGCTTCCATATCAGCATCAGGCCTCACGCGCACGCAACGCAAAGACGTTGGCAAACTACGGAAATCATGACGTTTATGTCGCATGGATGCGGCGGTTGTGTCGCCTTCCGCATCGTGGCGCGCAGGCTCATCTATCGGGCGAGTCCGAAGCCGGCATGGGTCGGCAGGCTCGGACTGGCGACTTGAATTTGAATCGGCCCCTGTGCCTGAATTTTCAGGCCCTGACGTGTTCAGGCATGAGGCTCGGCGATGGAATTCGACGCCCTTCTTCTTTCGCGGTTGCAGTTCGCATTCACGATCGGCTTCCACATCATATTCCCCGCCTTCACGATCGGCCTCGCCTCGTTTCTGGCCGTCTTAGAAGGCCTGTGGCTGGCGACGAAGAAAACCGTCTTCCGAAATCTCTATCTCTTCTGGGTCAAGATCTTCGCCCTCTCCTTCGGCATGGGCGTCGTCTCAGGCGTGGTGATGAGCTACCAGTTCGGCACGAACTGGAGCGTCTTCTCCTCGCAGGTCGGCAGCGTGATAGGCCCGCTGCTCGGCTATGAAGTCCTCACCGCGTTCTTCCTTGAAGCCTCCTTCCTCGGCATCATGCTGTTCGGCTGGAAGAAGGTCGGGCCGCGCCTTCACTTCGCCTCCACCTGCACCGTCGCCGTCGGCACGCTGATCAGCGCCTTCTGGATTCTCGCCGCCAATTCCTGGATGCAGACGCCGCAAGGCTTTGCCTTCGCTCAGGATGGCACGATGGTCGCCACCAACTTCGCGGAAGTGATCTTCAACCCGTCGCTGCCTTCGCGCTTCGCCCACATGGTGCTGGCCGCCTTCCTCACCACCGCCATGGTCGTCGCGGGCGCCTCCGCCTTCGCGCTGCTCGTCAAGAAAGCCATCCCCGAAAGCGGCACGGCGCTGCGCATGGCCGTGCTGATGATGGCCATCGTCGCGCCCCTGCAAACCGTCGTCGGCCACGAAAGCGGCAAGGTCGCGCACGAATACCAGCCCGCGAAAGTCGCCGCGATGGAAGGCTGGTGGGAAACGAAATCCCAGCAACCAACCCTCCTCTTCGGCTGGCCCGATCAGGCCGCTGAAGAAACCCACGCCCAGATCGGCATCCCCGGCTTCGGCTCATGGTTCGTAGCCGGAGACTCCAACGCAGAACTCAAGGGCCTGAAAGCCTTCGCGCCCGAAGACCGCCCGCCCGTTTGGATCACCTTCTGGGCCTTCCGCGTGATGGTCGGCATGGGCCTCGCCATGGTCGGCCTCGGCATCTGGGGCGCCATCGTCTGGGCTACGAAGCGCCTCGACCGCGCAACGCTCTATCATCGCGCGCTCGTCCTCGCCGCGCCCTCCGGCTTCGTCGCCGTCCTCGCCGGGTGGATCGCTGCCGAAGTCGGCCGCCAGCCCTACGTCGTCTACGGCGTCCTGCGCACAGCCGACGCCGTGTCCCCCGTCGAAGTCGGCGCCGTCGCCACATCGCTGCTGTTCTTCATGATCGTCTATGCGATCGTCTTCAGCGCAGGCGCCCTCTACATCCTCCGCCTCATGGCCAAGGGCCCCGACAGCGACGAACCGCCACCCAAGGAAACCAGCGAGCCGCCAGGCTCGCCACTCGGCACAGGCGTCAAAAGCGCCACCGCGAAGGGAGCCTGATCCATGCTCGGCATCGAACTCTCCATGATCTGGGCTGTCCTCATTGCGGTCGCCGTCTTCCTCTATGTCGCCCTTGATGGCTTCGACCTCGGCGTCGGCATCCTCTTCCCCTTCGCGAAAGACAGCCGCGAACGCGACCAGATGCAGGCCGCCATCGCGCCCGTTTGGGACGGCAACGAAACCTGGCTCGTCCTCGGCGGCGGCGGGTTGTTCGCGGCCTTCCCGAAAGCCTACGCCGCGATCATGCCCGCGCTGTACATCCCGATCTTCCTGATGCTGCTCGCGCTCATCTTCCGCGGCGTGGCGTTCGAATTCCGCCACCACGGCCGCAAGACGGGCAAGAAATGGTGGACCGTCGCCTTCTCCGCCGGCTCAATCACCGCCGCCGCCGCGCAAGGCCTCGTGCTCGGTGGCTTCATCCAGGGCGTCAACGTCGTCGATGGCGAGTTCGTCGGCGGGCCGCTCGACTGGCTGACACCCTTCTCCTTGCTCGTCGCAACATCCCTCGTCGGCGGCTACGCCCTGCTCGGCGCCGGCTGGATCGTGTTCAAGACCGAAGGCGAATTGTTCGAACGCGCCCGCCGCTGGCTGAAACAGCTCGCTATCCTCTCGACCATCGGCATGGGCGCCGTCAGCCTTGCAACCCTCAGCGTCGACCCCCGCATCACCGAACGCTGGGGCGTCACCATGACCAGCATCGACTGGCCGGTCTTCATAAAGCTCGCCCCGCTGCCCATCGTCGCCGGCATACTCTGCTTCCTGCTCTGGCGCGGCGCAGATCTCCGCCGCCATTCCGCGCCCTATCTCTACGCCGTGGGCCTCTTCCTCGTCGGCTATATCGGCCTCGCCATCAGCGTCTGGCCTTACATCGTCCCCTTCACGATGACCCCGGCCGAAGCCGCCGCCGCAGACAATGCGCTCGCCCTGCTGCTCTGGGGCGCGCTGCCGATGCTGCCCATCATCCTTGCCTACACCGCCTATGTGTACTGGCTCTTCCGCGCCAAGGTGACCGATGAAGCTTCCTACCATTGAAGGCCCGCCCGAAAGCGGCGAACCAAAACGCCCCCTGGGCCGCAGCTTGCTCTGGTTCGCCGCCCTCTGGGTCGCGGGCCTCGTGACGGTGGCCGTGGTCGCCTATGCGCTCAGGGCGCTGATCCTTTAGCAGAGCTATCTGGCGCTCTGCCGCGCCACGTCCTATAGGGCGGTCGAGTCAAAGAAAGGCAGCCGCCATGACCAAAGAAACAAAAGCCGGAAAACCCAAAGCCTGGCGCCCGCAGACCCTGATGGTCCGCGGCGGAACCACGCGGTCGCAGTACGGTGAAACATCCGAAGCGCTCTATCTCAATTCGGGATTTGTATATGACAGCCCGGAACAACAGTCGGCCCGCATGGCCGGCGACGAGCCCGGCTACATCTACTCGCGCTACGCCAACCCCACCGTGCGCATGTTCGAGGAACGCCTCGCCCAGCTCGAAGGCGCCGAAGACTGCCGCGCCACCGCTTCGGGCATGGCTGCGATCCACACCATGCTCGTCGCCCCGATCAAACCCGGCGACCGCATCGTCGCGCCGCGCCAGCTCTTCTCGTCCTGCGTCTGGATTCTCAAGAACGTCATGCCGAAAATGGGCGTCGAGGTGACATGGGTCGATGGCTCCGACATTGCCGACTGGGAACGTGCAATGGCGAAGCCGTGCCGCTTCTCCATCATCGAGACGCCGTCCAACCCGCTGCTCGACGCCGTCGACATCCGCGCCGTCGCCGACCTGACGCACGCAGCCGGCGGTGAACTCATCGTCGACAACGTCTTCGCTTCCCCCATCCTGCAGAAGCCGCTCGCGCTTGGCGCCGATTGGGTCGTCTATTCGACAACGAAGCACATGGATGGACAGGGCCGTACGCTCGGCGGCGCCATCCTCGGCAAGACCAAGAAGATCGAGGACGATCTCCAGCAATACTACCGCCACACCGGCCCCTCCATGTCGCCATTCAATGCGTGGGTCGTGCTGAAAGGTCTCGAGACGATGGACCTCCGCGTCCGCCGCATGAGCGACAACGCCCGCCAGATCGCTGACCGCCTCGCGACCAACAACAAGATCACTGCCGTCCGCTACCCCGGCCGCAGCGACCACCCGCACCACAACATCCATGCATCCCAGATGGAAGGCGGCGGCTCGATGCTGTCGATCTCGGTCAAGGGCGGACTGGACGCGGCCTATGCCGCGCTCAACAAGCTGAACCTGATCGACATCTCCAACAACCTTGGAGACTCGAAGTCGCTCATCACCCACCCGGCCACCACCACGCACCGCACCCTCACGGATGACGAACGCGCGGCCATCGGCCTCGACAACACTTGGCTCCGTCTCTCCGTCGGTCTCGAAGACCCCGAGGATATCGCCGAAGACCTGGAACAGGCGCTGGGCTGATCCAACAGCGGCGCAAGCCGAACCCGACCCACGCCTGACCTCCCCCTTTCAGGGGGGAGGAACCAGGTTGAGAGCACTTGCCCAACATCGAAGAGCGCTCCCGCGTCAGGGTTCCTACCCCTGAAAGGGGGCGCCCTCAACACTTACCGGCTCCAAGTCCACCCACACTTCCCCTCACCCCAGAGTTTAGTTGCCGTTGCAACATTTTTAGTTGCAAAAGCAACAAACGTGTCCATATCACCTGCACAACGCAAACGCCGCTCCTCCGACGCGGCGGGGGGCGTTCCGTCAGTTGAAGGATGTTTGCACATGAAATCGCTTTTCGCAGGCGCCAGCCTCGCGCTTCTCGCCCTCGTCGCCTGCAGCCCGGCCCCCGCGCCTGAAGCCGCAGCGCCCGCGCCGGTCGAAACCGCCGCTCCGGCCCCGATCACCATCGCCGCCCCGGCTGGCGACTACGTCGTCGACCCGACCCACGCCTCGGTCGAGTTCAAACTGCATCACGTCGGCCTGTCCTATTACGGCCTGAAGTTCCGCACCTACGACGCGACCGTCTCGTTCGACCCGGCCAACATCGCCGCCTCGAAAGTGTCGGCCACCATCAAGGCGTCGGACATCCTCGCCGGCTACCCGGCCGACTACGTCACCAACCACCCGGGCACCAAGTTCAAGTCGTGGGAAGACGATCTCGCCAACTCCACCAACTTCCTCGACGCCAAGCAATTCCCGACCATCACCTTCGTCTCGACCTCGGTTGAGCCGTCGGGCGAGCGTTCGGCGAAAGTCACCGGCGACCTGACCCTCAAGGGCGTCACGAAGCCGGTCACGCTCGACGTCACCTTCTCGGGCGAAACGGCGGCTCACCCGTTCGCGAAGGTCCCGGCCATCGGCTTCTCCGCCACTGGCTCGTTCAACCGCGCTGACTTCGGCCTCACCTATCTGGCCGGCATGATCGGCGACGACGTGAAAGTCGAAATCGAAGGCGACTTCATCCAGAAGGTCGCTCCGGCGCCTGCTCAATAACCGCAGGCTAATCGTTTCACATATGCAAAGGGGCGTGGACTCTTGTGGTCCGCGCCCCTTCTTGTATGCCTTGGCAGGACCCAGGATTTCAAAGGCATAGCTATTGGCGCGTTCACCCGCTTTCGAAGCTGAAACAGACGGCGTGATCATCCGCGTCCGCCCGATGTTCATCGAAGCCGAAAGCTCGCCCGAGGAAGACAAATTCCTCTGGGCCTACCACGTCGAAATCGAAAACCGCGGCAACCGCACGCTCCAGCTGATGACGCGTCACTGGAAGATCACCGACAGCGACGGCCGCATGCAGGAAGTCAAAGGCGAAGGCGTCGTCGGAAAGCAACCCGTCCTGCGCCCCGGCGCCAGCTTCGAATACACCTCCGGCTGCCCCCTCACGACGCCTTCCGGCCTCATGCAGGGCGCCTACCAGTTCGAGGATGAAGACGGCGGCGCCTTCGAAGCGAAGATCCCCCTCTTCGCCCTCGACAGCCCTTACGACGAACGCCGTCCGAACTAGACGCCTTCGATCACGAAAGGGTCCGGCTGCGTGCAGCTGTAGTCGGCGATCTGCTTTTCGACGCGCACCGTTTCGATCACGCCATTCACGGCGATAATCATGTAGCGCTCGGAACGATCGCCCAGGAACAGCCTCTGCTCGTGCGTAACGAGCGACATCGCACGGCAAAGATTGAGATTGCCGTCCGAGACAAAGCGGATCCACCCCTTTGGATCAAGCTGCTTCGCCCAGGCATGCGTCGTGAACGGATCGCTCGCAACGATGCAGACGAGATTGTCGTAGCCCGACCGGCGCAGCCGCTCCGCATTGAGCACCAACCCCGGCACGTGCCGCTCGGTGCAGACCGGCGTGAAGGCGCCCGGCACGCCGATGGCCAGCGTCTTGCCACGCCCCATCACGTCATGCGCGCGCACCGGCACGACCTGCCCGTCGATCAGCTCCGCCACCAGCGCCGGCGGCATATACGTCCCGACCAGATCCTTCCGCGAATTCGGCATGACGAACCTCAAGAAAAGCCCCGCCAACATGACCGGCCGGGTTTTTCTTCAGGTTAAAATCCGCGGGCTCTCCGTTAATCCCTGGCGCGCCGGAACGTCGCAGCGGGCCTCATTGCTTGGCAAGGCTCGCAATGAAAGCGGCGATATCCTCGCCCTGCGTATCCTTCAGGATACGGCTCGTATTCGGGTGATCGGTGTTGAACCACGCCACCAGCCCGCCGGGGATCTGGTCCACCTTCACGGACCGGAACGGCTTGGCCGCCGGGTTCGGCGAAGCCGCCTCGTCCGCCGTCACCGAATGGCACGAGCTGCACATGGCCAGCGCATAGGCCGAGCCGCGCTGCATATCGCCCGCGCCCGCCCCCTCACGCGCCCATGACGGCGCAGCGATCCCGCAAACGACAATAGCTGAAAACAAGATCCGTCCGAGCATCCGCTCCCTCCATGTTTATGGAAGCAAGCAGAATGCAGGCGCGCCCGGCGGCGCTTGATCTGGATCAAACCGGCTGCGGCGGGCGCGCCCGAAAGCGCGCCCGCCTCAACTCAGATGCTGTCGACCGGAAAGCGATACAGCCGTCCGCAGAACTGGCAGTCCGCAGCGATGGCGCCATCGGCCTCGGCCAGCGCCGTGAGCTCGTCGCGCGGCATCTGCCGCAAAGTCGTCAGCAGCTTCTCGTCCGAGCACGTGCACTTGTCCGTCAGGACCTTCGGCGGCTCAAGCCGCACGCCGGTCTCATGGAACAGCCGCAGCAACAGCTCCGCCGACGGCAGGTCAGGGTCCGCCAGCTCAAGGTCGGTGATCGTATCGAACAGGTGGCGCGCATTGTCCCACTGCTCAACCGTCTCGCCGCGCGAAGCATCGCCCGCAACCTGCTGGATCAGCGCGCCGCCGGAACGCCAGCGCCGCGTGCCGCCCAGCTCGGAAATCTCCGCAACCGCCAGACGCACGCGCGTCGGCACCTGCTCGGACTGTGCGAACCATGTCTGCGCGCAATCAGCCAGCGTCGCGCCCTCGATCGGCACCATGCTTTGCCACGGCGCCTGATCGGGATCGTTGGGCTGCAACAGCAGCGCTAGCACGCCCGCGCCAAGCACCTGCGGAATATGCGGCCGCTGGCCCTTGTTGATCCGGTCGAGATTGTCCCACTTCGCCTTGTCGATCCGCAGGTAGCCGCGCACGCCGCCATCGGAGCGCGCCTCAGCCACCATCAGCGGCACCGGGCCACCGCCCTGCGCCTGCACCATCACGCGGCCATCGAACTTCAGCGAAGCCGACACCAGCACAGCCAGCGTAACCGCCTCGCCAAGCAGGTGAGCCGCCCAGCGCGGATAATCATGCCGCTTGAGTATGGGATCGAGCACCCCGTCCCCCAGACGCGCAATGCGTCCGCGGACCGAGGTATCCTCGACCTGGAACGACGCAACGAAGTCATCGCCTGCGCCCAAAGGATCATTTGGCATAGGTTTATCGGTCATTTCGGGGGAGCTATCATGTGTGAGCATCCGCGCCAAATGGGCGTTGGGACGCACGGTTTCAACCCGTCCGCGATCGAGCCCGCACCCTCCGCTCTCCCGGCCAAAAAAACATCCCGTCCCCTCAATCCGCTCTCCCTGCGCAGCGTACTGAACCCATGACGCTTCCCTCCCTCCCGGAAGGCTACCGCGCCGCCGTATTCGGCGCCTCGGGCGGAATCGGCGAAGCGCTGGTCAACGCCCTCGCCTCGGACGAGCGTTGCGCCCTCATCCATGCCGGCTCGCGCAGCAGCCCGCTCCCGGAAACGGCCCGCGTGAAACCCTTTACCTTCGACCTCGAAGACGAATCCTCCATCGCCTCGGCCGCCGGGCAGATCGCGGCGGGCGAAATCGATCTCGTCATCGTCGCCACCGGCCGCCTCCACGCGCCCGGCCTCCAGCCCGAAAAATCCACCCGCTCGCTCGAAGCCACCGCCCTGCACGAAGCCTTCGCGATCAACACGATCGGCCCTGCGCTCATCGCGAAGCACATGCTGCCGCGCCTCGCCCGCAACCGCCGCGCCATCTTCGCCGCGCTTTCGGCCCGCGTCGGTTCGATCTCCGACAACCGCCTCGGCGGCTGGCACAGCTATCGCGCCTCCAAGGCGGCGCTGAACATGCTGATCCGCACTTTCGCCATCGAACAGGCGCGCACCCATCCGCAAACCGTCTGTGTCGCGCTCCACCCCGGCACGGTCGACACACCGCTGTCGAAGCCCTTCCAGTCTGGCGTCGCAACGGAAAAGCTCTTCACGCCCGCCCTGTCGGCCACCCGCCTGCTCGCCGTCCTCGACACCCTCACCCCGGCCCAGTCCGGCCGCCTGTTCGCCTGGGACGGTCAGGAGATCACCCCGTAATCGCCTTATCGCACCCGTCTCCATCGACGGCGCTCCCCGCCTGCGCCATATGAGTTGAGCCATGACAGAACGCACCAAGCCCCCCGCCGACGACCAGCCCGTTTCCGCCCGCATCCGCGCGCGCATCGTCAAGGCGAAGCGCCGCTTCAACGCCAACGACAACATCGCCGCCTTCATCGAGCCGGGCGAACTCGACGCGCTCCAGCTCGAAGTCGAACACAAGCTGAAGGCCGTCCTCGAAAGCCTCGTCATCAATACCGAGACGGATCACAACACGCACGAGACCGCGAAGCGCGTCGCCAAGATGTACATCCGCGAGGTGTTCCAGGGCCGCTACATCGCCGCCCCGCCTGTCACCGAATTCCCGAACGCTTCGATGCTGAACGAGCTGATGATCGTCGGCCCGATCACCGTGCGCTCGGCCTGCAGCCACCACCTCTGCCCCATCATGGGCCGCCTCTGGATCGGCCTCATGCCGAACGAACACTCGAACCTCATCGGCCTGTCGAAATACTCGCGCCTCGCCGAATGGATCATGTCGCGCCCGCAGATCCAGGAAGAAGCCATCACGCAGATGGCCGAACTCCTGATCGACAAGGTCCGCCCTGATGGCTTGGCCGTCGTGATGGAAGCCGACCATTTCTGCATGCACTGGCGCGGCGTGCGCGATAACCAGACCAAGATGATCAACTCCGTCATGCGCGGCTCCTTCCTCAAGGACCCAAGCCTGCGCCGCGAGTTCCTGTCGCTGCTCAACCTGAAGGACTGACTTCAATGCTCGTCCGCTGCCTCTACGCCAGCCGCGCCGCCACCAGCGCCAGCGTCGCCATCCTCGATGAAATCCTCGCCCAGTCCCGCCGCAACAATCCGGCCAAGGGCATCACCGGCATGCTCTGCGTCTCGGGCAATGTCTTCATCCAGGTGCTCGAAGGCGGCCGCGACGAAGTCTGCGATCTCTACCACGCCATCGTCCGCGACCCGCGCCACGAACACGTCCGCCTGCTCGACTATGCGGAGATCAGCGAACGCCGTTTCGGCAACTGGACGATGGGCCAGGTCAACCTCGCCAAGATCAACCCGTCCCTCCTGCTGAAATACTTCACGCGCGCCGAACTCGATCCGTTCAACGCCTCGGGCGCCGCAACGCTGTCGCTCCTCGGCGACCTCGTCTCGTCCGCCTCGATCGTTGGCCGCGGCGAATAGCGGAAGGACCGCCGCCTACTTATCCGAAATGCTGAACTCCAGCGCCTGGATCCCCGGCGGATTTGTCGGCGACAGCAGCAGACCGCCCTCGATCGCGCCACGCTCGCACGTCCATGCGAACCTGCCCGTCAGCGCGCCCGTCGGCTTGATCGGCTCATCGCTCCTGCATGCGCCCACCTTTTCCTTCAGCCCGGCAAGCTTGCGCTTCCAGTTGTCCGGCGAGCGATCCATCAGGAAGTTCATCGCCAGCATGGCCCGGCCCGGCTCGATATCGCCCGCGCCATACATCGCCCCCGCCGCACGATAGGCCGCCGCCAGCGGCGCACTCACCGCAATCGTCCGCCCCGTCAGCATCCCCGCCTTGTGCAACTCAAGCGCAGCCCTCCGGTTGACCGGCGAAGCGCCCGCATACGTCCCGCTCGCGAACGCAAACAGCCCGATCCCCTGATCCGGCATCAGCAGCACGTTCGAGCCATAGCCCGGATACCCGCCGCTGTGCGCCAGCGTGAAACCAAGCTCGCAGTCGAGCCCCGCATTCATCCCCATGCCATAGGTGTTCGCATACCGGCACGGCGCCCCGCCCTCCAGCGTCACCCGGTCGATGTTCATGGGGAAGTTCAGCCCCTGCGCCAGCTCGCGCACGGTCGACCGCTTGACGGGCCCCTTCTCCGCGCCATCGCGCGGCGGCCACGCGTCCAGCAGGAACGACATCCATTTCACATAGTCGTTCGCATTGGTGACAACGCCGCCCATCGCGCCGAACACGCCGTTCGGCATGGTCGGCTCCAGCACCCACGCCTCGTTCTCCCAGCGATAGCCCCGCGCCAGATGCGCCGGATCGACATCGCGCACCTCATAGGTCGTCGCATTCATGCCGAGCGGCTTCATGATCTCGGCGCTGATGTACTGGTCGTAACGCCGCCCCGAAACATTGGTGATGATCCGGCCAAGCGTCGCATAGCCGAAGTTGGAATATTCGAACGCCGTCTGCGGCGCGCGCGTGAACGGCACGCCCGCGCGCAGCATCGCGGTGAAATCCGCCTCCGACAGCGGCTGCTGGCGATCGCCCCACGGATCATCCGTCACCAGCCCACCGACATGGCTCAGCAGGTCGCGCACGCGTATGCGCGCCGAATCCGTCGTTGGATAAACCCAGCCCTTCATCTCCGGCACATAGGTTTCCGCCAGCGCATCCAGCGACAGCTTGCCTTCGTCACGCAGCTTCAGGATCGCCAGCGCCGTGAACGCCTTGCTCATTGAGGCGATGCGGAACATCGTCTCCGCATTCACTGGCGCCCGCGTCTCGATATCCTGCACGCCCGACGCGCCCAGATGCACAATCCGCCCATCCCGCACGACGCCCCACACCAGCCCCGCCAGATGCTCATCGGTCTGGAATTTCGCAAACTGCCTGTCGACTGCCGGAAAGCCCGTCTCAGCTGCCGCCACCGGCGCCGGCGCCACCTGCGCACACGCTGGCGCCAGCAGGCCCACCGCCGCTGCCGCTGCCCACTCCCGCCAACGCGCCATCGCAAACTCCCAGCCGGCCCAACGCCAACTGTGATCTTGCGCCACAACGATTGCAAGCAAGCCTGCTTCAGGCGCCGAGCGGAAACACTACGCTGAACCTGAAACCCGGGGTGTCGACGCCCACATCCGATACCCCGCCGATCTGGCTCACGGAAGCATCCATGATCCGCAGGCCAAGCCCCCTGCGCGCACCCGATTGAACCGGCGGCGCGCCGATCCCGTCATCCTCGCAGAGAAGCCGGGCCCTGCCATCCGACAGGCGACCCAACGAAATGCTGATGACGCCCGAACGGCTATCCGGAAAAGCGTGCTTCAGCGAATTCGAGACAAACTCGCTGACGATCATTCCGACGGCGGATGCGCGCCTGCTGTCGATGCTCAGTTCCTCGGCCGCTACATCGATCCGCACATTTTCAACCACGTTGGCGCGCAGCAGATCCGTGAGCCGCTCCAGATAGCGGCCAAGATTGACCTCATCCGCCTTGCTCGTGATGTTGAGCTCTTCATGCACAAGCGACACCGTGCGCAGCCGCAGCGATACCTCGTCAAGCGCCGAGCGGACATTGTCGTCCTTGGAGGCGCCGCGCTGCAACTTCACGAGCGATGAAACGGATTGCAGCGAGTTCTTCACCCGGTGATCGATCTCCTGCATCAACACCGTCTGGTTCTTCAGCGCGCGACGGAGGTCCATCTGCGTCATGACCTGCCGGGCCAGCAACTGAAGCGAACGCTTCTGGAAATCCGTGAGCACGCGCGTCTGGAAGTCGAGCACGCATAGCGTGCCAAGCGGCAAGCCCTCCGGCGTCCTCAAAAGCGCGCCCGCGTAGAAGCGCAGGCCCGGATCGCCAAGGCAAAGCGGATTGTCCGACATGCGGCGATCCGCGAGCGTGTCAGAAATCTCGACGAAGCTCTCTTCCAGGATTGCGTGCGAACAGATCGATGTTTCCAGCGGCGTCTCGCGAACGCCAAGACCGGTCTCGGCTTTGAACCACTGACGGTTCTCGTCGATCAGGTTTACCACCGATATCGGCGTGCCGCAGATGATCGACGCCAGCTCGACCAGCTCGTCGAAGTCCGCTTCGCGCGGCGTATCGAGAATGTCGTAGGACCTGAGCGCAGCAAGCCTGGCAGCCTGTAACGGGTGAACGGCTGCCTTCACTTGAGTTAATCCTGTCGCCCACGCGCCTTCTGGCGCATGTTTGACATAACACTGATCCCGCACTTGGGTAGTCGCCTTGGCGCCGCTTATCCCCGCAGGCACCACTCCAGGATCGCCTTCTGCGCGTGCAGGCGGTTCTCGGCTTCGTCGAACACCAGCGATTGCGGGCCGTCGATGACGTCCGCATCCACTTCCTCGCCACGGTGCGCCGGAAGGCAGTGCAGGAACTTCGCCCCGCCATTGGCCGCGCGCATCAGCTCGCCGCTCACCTTGTAATCGCCAAGGTCAGCCAGCCGCTTGTCGGCATCCTTGTCGCCCATCGACACGAACGTATCGGCGACCACCACATCGGCGCCCGCGACAGCCTGCTTCGGATCGCGGAACAGGTCGATGCGTCCCTGCTCGGCCCGCGCGCGCTCCACATCCTTCATGTCGGGATCATACCCCGCCGGCGTCGCAATGCTCAGCGAGAACCCGAACTTCGGCGCCGCGTGGATGAACGTGTTCGCCATGTTGTTGCCATCGCCCACCCACGCAATGCGCGAGCCCTTCAGCGTTACGCCCGCCTCTTCCAGCGTCTGCAGGTCCGCGATGATCTGGCAGGGATGCGATTTCTCCGTCAGCCCGTTGATCACCGGCACGGATGCAAACTGCGCGAACGCTTCCACATCCGCATGGCGGTTGGCGCGCATCATCACCGCATCGACATAGCGCGACATCACCCGCGCCGTGTCCTCGATGCTCTCGCCGCGGCTGATCTGCGAATCCGTCGCCGTCAGAATCAGCGACGTTCCGCCCAGCTGGCGGATCGCCATGTCGAAGCTCACGCGCGTCCGCGTCGAGTTCTTCTCGAAGATCATCGCCAGCGTATGCCCGGCCAGCGGCGCGTCCTTGTCCACCGTGCCCTTGGGCAGGCCCTTGCGGGCTGCCTTCCGGGTCTTGGCGTTGTTCAGGATCGACCTCAGCTCGCCCGAAGACATGGGCCACAGATCGAGGAAGTGGTTCATGACCCAGCGGCCGTCATCATGCTGGCGAACTGCTGGTCGATGATGTCGATGGCTTCGCGCACATCGTCCTCGGTGACGATCAGCGGCGGCGCGAGGCGCAGCGTGTTGTTGCCCGCCGTACCCACCAGCAGGCCGCGCTCCGACAGCTTGGCCCGCAGCGGGATCGGATCATCCTTCATGCGCAGGCCGCGCATCAGGCCCGCGCCCGTGACTTCCTTCACCAGCTCGGGATAGCGCCCCTTCAGGCTCTCCATCCCCTGCTGCATCGTGCCCGCGACGCGGCGCACGTTCTCGAGGAAGCCCTCGCCCGCCACAACATCAAGCACCGCATTGCCCACGGCCATCGCCAGCGGCCCGCCGCCGAACGTCGTGCCATGCACGCCCTTGGCCATGCCGGACGCAGCCTTCTCGGTCGCGAGCACCATCCCCATCGGGAAGCCGCCGCCAATGCCTTTCGCCGCCGCCAGCAGGTCGGGCTCCGCGCCCTCATACCACTGGTGATGGAACAGCTTGCCCGTCCGCCCGGCGCCGCACTGGATCTCGTCATAGATCAGCAGCACGCCATGCTCGTCGCACAGCTTGCGCAGGCCCTGCAGGCACTGTCCGGGAACTTCCCGCACGCCGCCCTCGCCCTGCACCGGCTCGATGATCACAGCCGCTAGGTCCGGCTCCTTGATCGCCAGCTTCAGCGCATCATGATCGCCGAACGGAATCGACCGGAAGCCCTGCAGGCGCGGACCGAAGCCCTCGCGATATTTCTCCTGCGCGCCCGCGCTGATCCCGCCCAGCGTCCGCCCGTGGAACGAACCCTCGAACGAGAGAATGCCGATGCGCTCAGGCTGCCCCTTCGCCCAGTGATAGCGCCGCGCGATCTTGATGCAGCCCTCGATCGACTCGGCGCCCGAGTTCGTGAAGAACGCAAAATCCGCAAACGTCAGGTCGACATAGCGCTGCGCCAACCGCTCCTGTCCCGGCACGCGGAACATGTTCGACGTGTGCCACAGCTTGTTCGCCTGCTCGCTCAGCGCCTTCACCAGCGCGGGATGGCAATGCCCCAGCGCGTTGACGGCGATGCCTGCGATGAAATCGAGGTAAGGCTTTCCCTTGTCGTCATACATGCGCACGCCCTCGCCTCGCTCGAAGACGACCGGGCTGGGGCCGTAAACGGGAAGCACTGCGTTCGACATGGGGGCATCTCCTTATGACGCCGGTGGAAACTCTGAAAAACCTCTTTTCAGGGGTAGATTTGGAAGCGCGCTCAATGAGGCCGGTCGCCCCAAGTGTCAATGAAAATGCAGTGACTCAGGGGTAAAGCCCCTCAGAACCTCAGTCGCTCCCGCACGTTCAAACCCGACGACAATCGTGCGAGATTGGCCCCATGAAACCCCGCCTCACCCTCATCACGCTCGGCGTCGACGATCTCGACCGCGCACTGCGTTTCTATCGTGACGGCCTCGGGCTCAAGACAGACGGCATCGTCGGCACGGAATTCGAAAACGGCGCCGTCGCCTTCATCGACCTGCAGCCCGGCCTCCGCCTCGCCCTCTGGCCCCGCAAGAGCATCGCCGCCGACACCGGCCTCACCCTCACAGGCGCCAGCCCCACGAACATGACGCTCGCCCACAACGTCCGCAGCGAAGCCGAAGTCGATGCTGTTATGGCCGAAGCAAAATCCGCCGGCGCAACCATCGTGAAACCCGCCGCCAAAACCTTCTACGGCGGCTATGCCGGCTACTTCCTCGATCCCGACAATCACCTATGGGAAATCGCGTTCAATCCCGCGATGCTGCCGGAAGACTAAACGCCCTCGCCCCCAACACGCAAACCTTCAGCTTCGGCGTGGAGGCGGCGCCAGATCCTGGACACCGTCCGGCAACGGGAAATCCAGATTCGGATGGCCGAGATAGGAGAGCTGTCCCGCCTTGCCTTCGTCCGAGGTGTACAGCCGCACACCGATGCCCTGCAGCGCCAACATCAACGCCTGTATCTGATCCACGCCCATCGCATAGGACCTGATGTCCCCTGCTTCGAGCCCGCGAATCCGGAACGTGCACCTGTAGTCATTGCCATCGGGCGCCGGCTGGTGGAGTTCAACCACCACTTCTCTAGACGTCGCACCCGACACCGTGAGCGTTCGGCTGGCGACTACATGATCCTGCGCCATGACGATCCATTCCGCTTGCAAAGTCCCGGACAAACGCGCGGAGCGGATCAGCGTCCGCTGCCTCAAGCCTTCAGCTTGTACCCGGCCTTCAGCCAGCGCCAGCACACGACACACAGCACCAGTGTCACCGCCAGCGACATCAGCCCGCCAAACCACAGGTCGCTCTCGGCGTGTCCTGTGAAGCCATAACGGAAGCCGTCGATCATCTGGAAAAACGGATTGAAATGGCTGATCGTCACGAACGGCTCAGGCAGGCGCCCGATCGGATAGAACGTTCCCGACAGCATGGTCAGCGGCATGATGACGAAGTTCTGCACCGCCGCCATGTGATCGAACTTGTCCGCCCAGATGCCGCCGAGCAGGCCGACCGCGCCCATGAATAGCGACGCCACGATCGAGAAGTAGAAAACCGCAAACACGTTCGCGACCTGGAACGGCGTGATCTGCATGATCCACACCGCCGCATACGTCACCAGCCCGACAAGAATCCCGCGCGTCACCGCGCCCGAAAGAAAGCCGATCGTCAGCTCCATCGGCGACAGCGGCGGCATCAGGAAGTCGACCGAGTTGCCCTGCACCTTCGCGATGATCAGCGATGACGATGTATTCGCGAACGCATTGTTGAGGATCGCCATCATCACGATGCCCGGCGCGAGGAACGTCTCGAACGACACCCCGCCCACTGTCGCGGCCGAGCCCTGCCCGAACGCCAGCTTGAACACGAACAACATCAGCAGGCTGGAGACCACAGGCGCAAACAGCGTCTGCATCCCCACTTTCCAGAACCGCCGCGTCTCGCGCAGGCACAGCGTCCACAGCCCGAGCCAGTTCACCGCGCCATATTGCCGTGGCTGCAAGAGCCCCGGCCCGGCAGCTTCCATGGCGGGTCGCGTCACTGTCTGATCCATGGCCGCGTTTTATGCCCCTTAGCCGCTAGCGCCAGAGAAATGTTGTCTGCAGGTCAAAGGCGCAAGGCCCCATCACCCGATACCGGCCCGCACAGCCATACGCACCGCTGTCAGCTTCCCCCTCCCCCTTGTGGGGAGGGGCGCAGGGGTGGGGGGCGGCTCAACATGCGCGATGTCGATGCTGCTTACCGTCCAACAGCCCCCACACCCCACCCTCTCCCCACAAGGGGGAGAGGGAGAAAGCCCCCGCCAGATCCCGCACATTTCTCCCGCCAGATCGGGGGACAGCCACCGACCCAACCCCACCCCCACAACGCCCATCGCCACCCCGCCTGTAGGACAGCTGCAAACACCACCCCACCACCCTCGTGTCCCGACACAATACTGCGGGCATGAGAAAGCCCATGACCGATCCCATGTCGGCGCCCGCCTGGCCGCCAACCGAATTTCCGCTCCCGCGATTGTGGGAGCGGGCGAAAGCCATGTTCGCCGTCATCATGCGCGAAGCGCGCTCGCTGCACGCCCTCGTCACGCGCCCGCGCATGACATGGCCCGAGCGCACCAGCCTTCTCTGCCGCCTCGTGCCTGTCGAGAAACTCGTCCGCTCCCTGATCGTCACCGAGGCGATCATCCACCTCCTGATGACGCCGCATGGCCGCAAGCTGCTGGCGACCACCAAGCCGGTCACACCGCCGCCACCGCCCGCCATCGCAACGTTGCAGCAGCGCCTCTCCGCGACCGAAGCCGCCGCGCCGCCACAACACGACAGCGATCCGGAACAAGCCTCATGCGCATTCCGCGTACTCGCCTGGCAATTCCCGTCCAGCGTTCCTGAAGCAGAAGACGACGAAGCCGCGCAAGACGAACCGGAAGCCGCGCCGCGCTCCGCCACTGTTGATGCGCGCGACGACGCCATCCGCGACCCCGCGCGTAAATCGCGGCCCGGCCGCACGCCTTCCACGCAAAAGCTCGCGCGCCGCATCGCCGCGCTGTCGCGCATTCTCGAAAATCCGCAGCCCGCGATCCGCCGCCTCGCGAAATTCATCGCCGGCCTGTCGCCCTACGCGCTGGAGCTGCCGAGCGCCTACACCGTCGATACGCGCTGGTGGTGGCATGGCCGCCCGGAATTCTTCAACGCCTGCGCGCTCGAACGGCGCGCCGTTGTCGCGCTGGACCGCACGCGAAACCGCCCCGACGATCCCGGCTAGTGCCATCTTCCAGCGCCATCCATTCCGCCCCGCAGCCCACCTGCGGGAATGCGGGCGCATGCCTGCTCAGGCGCCGGCCGGCCAATCCACAGAAACAGGCCGTGAGTCCAAACCGAGTCCGCATCCGGAACTTCGCCCGAAAGTTGAGTCCTCACGGCCACACCTTGCCGAAACCCGCCCGCGACGGCGTGACTCACCCCTGCCTGTGTACAACCCCAATATATTGATTAAGCTGTTAGGAAGCGGCGCAGCATATTGCGGCCAGCCCTGTCGCAGATACTATTCCTTGAAATTAGGAAGCGGGTCAGCGCCGACACAACCTACATCTTGTGTCTTGCATGATTCCCTGAGGCTGTGGAGAGACATTCATGGGCTGGACCGAAGAACGCGTCGCAGAACTCAAGAAACTCTGGGCCGAAGGGCACAGTGCAAGCCAGATCGCCAAGCGACTGGGGTCGGTCACCCGCAATGCGGTGATCGGCAAGGTCCACCGTCTCGGACTCTCCGGTCGGGCGACTCCGTCCCGCCCGGTCAAGCGTCCGCCCCGCCTCGCGCGGCCCAAGCCCCAGCAGCAGCAACTGCCCCGTCAGGCATCGTCCGCCCCGGCCGCCCGTGGCTCGACCGCCCTGGCCGTCCGCGCCGAACCTGCCCACCACCACATCTCCGAGGCCGAAGCCAACATCGAGCCCAAGCGCCTGTCCAACGGCGACATGGTCACCGTGCTGACGGTCAAGGATTCCATGTGCAAATGGCCGATCGGCGATCCCGCTGACGCCAGCTTCGGTTTCTGCGGTCACGGCTCAGCGGAAGGCTCGCCCTACTGCGCCGAGCACGCCCGCGTTGCATTCCAGCCGGCCAAGAAGCGCGAACGCCGCGCCCGCGAGTTCGACTACATCCAGAAACTGGCAAGCTGATCCAGATTTATAACACGGGCCTTTTCAGGCACGCCTGACTTTACCCGCGACGGCGCCGCCCCGAAGTCCTCAGGACTCCGGGGCGGTTTCGTTTACGCTCACGGCATGAGACGTCTCGTCGCCAGCGTCGCAGGTTCATCCTCACCCGATCTTCGCTACTTGCACGAATGCGATCACGCCGGTCCGCTGAACACATCAGGGCCTGGTCGCAAACGGATTGGGAGCCAGCCATAATCGAAATCTACCAACGCCTCGAGGCTGTGCTCGAGCGGCTGCCAGTTGCGGTCGCGCTCGTCTCGCGTTCGGGCGAGCTGATCGGCAAGACCGGCGGCATATCTGGACTGCTCGGTAAAATGGCTCCCTCCTTCGACGCGCGCGAAGCAGGCCGCTGGAGCTTTGCCGATGCGCGCGGTTCCGCCATTCCGCGCGCCGACTGGCCAATCGGTCGCGCGCTGCGCGGTGAACGCCACTATGCCGGCATGATCGGCAAGTTCCTCGATGGCGAAGTGCGCAAGATAAAAGTCACCAGCATGCCGACCTTCGATCCAAAAGACGAAATCGCTGCAATCACTTTCGTCCAGGCCCTCGATAGCCGCTCCCGTTCCGCCGATGGCTCGCACCACGACCTGCAGGAACGCCTGATCGACGAGTTGGTCAAAGCAGTCGGCCGCTGATTACCGGCGCTCGAACGCCCACACCCAGTTGAACCGTTCGCTGTCGCGGCCCCACGCTTCGTCGAACTCTCGCAGAATATTCCCGCCCGAAAACGCGAGGCCCACCGGCGCCTCCGGCAAAATCCCGGCGATCATCGCAGGATCAGCCGGCGCCGCCTCGACCCATCCGCCACCATAATCCGTGCGGCTCTTCCCGCTCACCGGCAGGAAGGTGCGGAAATAATCGTCGTCGAAAAACAGCGTGACTTCGGACTCGAACAGGAAAGGCGTCGTCACCAGGCACGCCACCCGGCAATTCTTCGGCCGCCTGTCCGATCTCTCGATCGCCGCCGCCGCCGCAAAAATCGCCGCGATGCAGGCGCGCTGCGTATCCACCGTGGCATGCGGCGGCTCGACCACCTTGGCGAAAACCGGAACCTTGAAATTCCAGAACCGCTCGCCGTTCACCTGCTCCGGCGTCGGCAATTGCTCCACGATCCGCTCCGGCCAGCGCGCCAGTGCGCGCAGATGCCGTGCGGGATTCCGCAGCTTCTTCCGGGGTCGTATGTCGAGGCGTCTCATGCGCCCCGACATTTAGCTGATCGCGATCACTTCGCCACCAGATCCTTCTGCAGCGTCTTGATGCACATCATGAAGAACAGCGCCGGCGCAGCATAAAGCACGGACGTGATCAGCAGCGAGTTCTGCAAAGCCTTGGCCTCGGCCGCGCGGCAGAAGGCCTGCGCCGCATCCGGCAAGGCCTGCAACGCCGCGCCCTTGCACGATGCCCGCGCAAGGTCCGCGAAGCCTTCGGCGTCCGCCGACATCGAGAAGAAGATATCGGAAACATACCCGATGAACGGCGGGCCCGCGCCATACCCGAGCAGATTGATGATGAACAACAGGATCGCCGTCGCCGTCGCGCGCGTGCGCGCGCCGACCACACCCTGCCCGATCGTGTACTGGGCCGCGAGGTAGCCATACTTGATGCCCGCGCCCATGCAGATGCCGAACAGCGCGACCCATTTGTTCTCCGCGCTGAAGCCCAGCAGGTAGAACGGCACACATGCCACCAGTCCGATCGCCGGCAACCATGCAATCGCGTTCGGATGGCGCTTGACCACCTTCTCCGCCATCCACCCGGTCATCACCACACCGACCGACGCCGCAAATGCCGACGGCACGTTGAACAGCAGCGTCGCCTCGGTCAGCGTCACGCCATGCGTGCGGATCAGGAACGAGGTCTGGAAAGTCGTGATGCCGTAACCGCAGAACGACGCCAGCGTCGCCCCCGCCGCCATCA
>ERZ795056.1648-NODE-1648-length-25968-cov-13.858874_pt1 | contig 25968 bp, 21 predicted proteins | sample MGYA00375140_ERZ795056 | MGnify/ENA primary metagenome ERZ795056 (study PRJEB30185, sample SAMN05720227) | activated sludge metagenome | isolation source: Anaerobic digester | place: USA | collected 2015-03-09 ... | reverse complement strand
AGGTCGAGGTAGGCTTCGCGCATGGGTGCAATTTCGCGGTCGATACGTTCGAACAGCACGTTTTTGGCGTCGGCCCAGGCAATGCCGTCTGCATAAGACTTGCGCAGAGCGGCGGTTTCCTCTTCCGAGGCGAATGCCTGGTAAATTTGGAACAGAGCTGAGCCTTCGGCGTCTTTGGCTTCGCCCGGTGCACGTGAGTCGGTAACGATGCCGGCGATCAGCTTCTTGAGCTGTTCGCGTGGCGCAAACAATGGAATGGTGTTGTCGTAGCTCTTGCTCATCTTGCGGCCGTCCAGGCCAGGCAGGGTGGCAACCGACTCTTCAATCTCGGCTTCGGGCGGAACAAAGTGTTCACCATAACGGTGGTTGAAACTGTAGGCCATGTCACGCGCCATTTCGATGTGCTGAATCTGGTCGCGGCCCACGGGTACCTTGTGCGCGTTGAATAACAGGATATCGGCGCCCATCAAGACCGGGTACATGAACAAGCCGGCGGTGATGTCGGCATCTGTGTCGGCAGCGATAGCCGTGTTTTTATCGACGGCCGCCTTGTAGGCATGGGCGCGGTTGAGCACGCCTTTGCCGGTGACACAGGTCAAAAACCAGGTGAGTTCGGGAATTTCGGGGATGTCGGACTGCCGGTAGAACGTGACGCGTTCGGGGTCAAGCCCCGCGGCCAGCCAACTGGCCGCAATCTCCAGAGTGGAACGCTGGATGCGGCCGGGCTCTTCCACCTTGATCAGCGCGTGGTAGTCCGCCAGAAAATAAAAACTTTCCACATCCGTGCGCAGGCTGGCACGAACAGACGGGCGGATAGAGCCCACATAGTTGCCCAGGTGAGGTGTACCCGACGTGGTGATGCCGGTCAGGAAGCGCGTTGAACTCATGACGAAAAACTAGCCCAATAACATGGAAAAAGGTGTCAACAAGATGTTTAGCAGGCCATACGTGAGGGCCATCAAAGGCTGCATCCAGAGCGTGCTCACGATGCCCGCAAGCACCAGAGCCATGACGATGAAAAACCCCCACGGCTCCACCCGTGAAACAAGCTCGGCCTGCTTGTAGGGCAACAGTCCCACCAAAATACGCCCTCCGTCGAGCGGCGGTAGTGGGAACAGGTTGAACGCGAACATCACTACATTCACCAACATGCCGCCTTGCGCCATCTTCAAGAAGAAAGGCTCGGTCACGCCCATGCCTCGCAATACAAAAAACAGCACACCCCAGAGCAAGGCCTGAATGAAGTTGGCACCGGGCCCGGCCAGAGCGACCCAGACCATGTCCCGTTTGGGGTTGCGCAAGTTGCCAAAACGCACGGGAACGGGTTTGGCATAACCAAACAGAAAAGTACCTGATGTGGCGAAATACAGCATCAGTGGCATCAGGATGGTGCCAATGGGGTCAATATGCTTAAGCGGATTGAGCGTGATGCGTCCGAGTGCATAGGCGGTGTTATCGCCAAAGTGCCGTGCAGCGTAGCCATGTGCGGCTTCGTGCACGGTAATGGCGAACAGCACCGGCAATGCGTAGATGGCGACGGTTTGAATCAGGTGGGCGATGTCCATAGGGGAATTGTCGCAGAGGGTGGGGGTTAGAGGCCCAGAGCTGCCAAATCGCCACGACCCTGGCGAATGACCACCGGATCGCCCCCCGTCAGGTCCACTACGGTGGTGGGTTCCTGCGCACAGGCCCCGGCGTCAATTACCCCACCTACCTGATGTTCATAGCGGTCACGGATGTCGTGGGCATCGTTGAGAGGGTCGGTCTCACCGATAGCGATCAAGGTTGTTGCGAGCAGCGGCCCGTTGTGCAGCGCCAGCAGTTCCTGCAACGCCCTGTGTTCGGGTACCCGCAAACCAATGGTCTTTCGCGAAGGGTGACTCACACGGCGGGGCACCTCTTTGCTGGCTTCCAGTATGAAGGTGTAGGGGCCGGGGGTAACGGATTTGATGAGCCGAAACTGCCGGTTGTCAACCCGCGCATAGTTGGCCAGCTCACTCAGATCCCGACACAGCAGCGTCAGATGGTGTTTGTCGTCCACACCACGGATGCGGCGCAGATTGTCCGCAGCCGCTTTATCGTCCAGATGACAAACCAGCGCATAGCTGGAGTCGGTGGGCACGGCCAGAATGCCGCCTTTTTCCAGCAGCGCAACGGCTTGCTTCAGCAGCCGGGGCTGCGGATTTTCGGGATGAACTTCGAAGTACTGGGCCATATCATTAATTATTCGCGATCAGGATTCCACACGCTCCACGACAACACGCGCTTCGCGTGCAGTCAGCCAGGCACCCACGGCTCCACAGATCGCGATCATCGAAATGCCTGCCAGCGACCATTTGTCGGGAATGTGTGAGAACACCAGCCAGCCGCCCAGCATGGCAAATCCAATCTGGCCATATAGATAGGGCGTGAGGATCGCCGCGGGGGCACGCTGGTAGGCCAGAATCAACATGAAGTGACCCACTGTGCCCATCAGGCCCATGATGAACAACCCTCCCCAAAGCAGTGATGAATCGATGTTTACCCAGACAAATGGCAGTATCAAGGACGCCACCAGCGTACCGATCCAGCCGGTGTAGAAATGCATGGTTAGCGGGTCTTCGGTTTTCGCCATTTTGCTGGTCAGTAACTGAAACCAGGCACTGGTTCCCACGAGTGTCAGCGGGAGCAAAAGTGCCCAGTTGAAGTCATCACTGTCTGGGCGAATGATGATGATGGTTCCGAGAAATCCGCCTATCACCAGCATCCAGCGCAACAGCGAAACCCGCTCGCCCATTGAATATGCGGCCAGCAAGGTGATGAGCAGCGGCGTCATCATGACGATGGCGGTGAATTCGGCTACCGGTGTGTATTTCAGGCTCACAAACGCGAGCATGGTGGAACTCATCAGCAGGAGACCACGCAGCAACTGGTAGCGGGGGTGGGCCGTGCGGAACACGCTCAATCCTCGCAATGGCAGCACGACCAAGGTAGTGGACATGGCCTGAAAGGCATATCGAAACCACAGCGCCATCAATAAGGGTACGCCGGTGCTTACAAACTTGGTGGTGGTATCCAGCGTGGCAAAACAGGCCACGGCGGCGGTGACCAATGCAATGCCGGCCAGCGCATTTTGCGGCCGGTCGGCGCGGCGTCTGTTCACTGAATGCGGTCCGTCAGCAGATCCCATACCGGTGTCAATTCACCGGATAGGTACGGCAGCGTGCCCAGGTCGGTGTGCGACTCATCGGGGCTGTGGAAATCGCTGCCCCGCGAGGCCGCCAGTCCGAACTCGCGTGCGGTTTCTCCATAGGTGACATATTCGGCCGCCGTGTGGCTACCTGTGACCACCTCAACGCCCCGGCCACCGTGGTTTTTGAATTCAGTGAACAAGGCATATTCCTCATTCGCTGTGAATTTGTAGCGCGCCGGGTGGGCGATGACGGCAATGCCCCCGGCGCCCGTGATCCAGCTCACTGCATCCTTCAGTGTGGCCCACCGGTGCTCGACGAAACCGGGTTTACCTTCGGTCAGGTACTTGCGAAATACTTCATTGGTTTCCTTGCATACGCCAGACTCCACCAGGTAGCGCGCAAAGTGGGTTCGCGAGATTAGCTCCGGGTTACCCACAAACTTGAGCGCTCCTTCGTAGGCCCCATGGATGCCAACTTTGGCCAGGCCGTCTGACATTTCCATAGCCCGCTGGCCGCGCCCGCCGCGAGTTTGCATCAGACCCTGTTTGAGGGCGAGGTCATCGGCATCAAATCCCAGGCCCACGATGTGAACGGTTTTGCCAATGAAGGTGATTGAGATTTCGGTGCCTGTGAGGTAACGCATCCCCTGGGTTTTTGCTGCAGCGGCGGCACGATGCTGTCCACCAATCTCGTCGTGGTCTGTGAGTGACCACAGTTCCACGCCGTTGGTCCTGGCGCGCGCAGCTAGCTCTTCGGGTGTCAGGGTGCCGTCGGAGACAACGGAATGGCAATGGAGGTCTGCGTTCAGGATGGATGTCACACGGCCATTTTAGGCGCTAAGACGTTTTTCTGCAGGCTCAAACCTCGGCCCCTTCAACCAGAAACCGCACGCGGCGCACGCCGTTCCACTCGTCCGCATCCAGTCGGAACGCCAGTTTGACCCGTGCGGGCAGGGGTTCGGTGCGGCCGAACCAGATGCCGTCCACTGGAGAGCCCTGGTGCTTGAGCTTCAATGCCAGGTGCTTTTCGCCCACCAGCCGTTGTGATACCACTTCCACTTCTTCACTGAAGGTTGGCGGTGCAAAGCCTTGCCCCCACACTTCATGGTGCAGTGTGTCCACGAGGTCAATGCGACGGTATTCGGGTGCCAGCGGACCATCGGTATCGATGCGGCGGGTCAGCGTGGCGGCGTCCAGCCATTCTTGAGCAACCTCGTTCAGGCCCTGCTCAAAGTCGTCAAAGTGCTCCTCGGCGATGGTGCAACCGGCCGCCATGGCGTGACCACCGAACCGCAGCAGCACGTCGGGATAACGCTTGGCTACCAGGTCCAGCGCGTCGCGCAGGTGAAAGCCGGGAATGGAGCGACCCGATCCCTTGAGTTCGTGCTCCTTGCCTGGCGCGGCGCTGGCAGCGAACACAAAACTGGGGCGGTGCAGCTTGTCCTTGATTCGCGAGGCCACGATGCCGACCACGCCTTCGTGAAAATCAGGGTCAAAGACGCAAATGGCGGGTGGTGGCTCGTCCCCCTCGTCGAACAGCGACTCTGCGATTTGCATGGCCTGATCACGCATGTCACCCTCAAGTTCGCGGCGTTCGCGATTGATGCCGTCCAGCATTTTGGCTAGTTCATCGGCGCGCCCGGCATCGTCCGTCAGCAGGCATTCAATGCCCAGTGTCATGTCGGACAGGCGCCCGGCGGCGTTGATGCGGGGCCCCAGCGCAAAGCCGAAATCGAAGGTGGTGGCTACTTTGGCCACCCGGCCAGCTGCTACAAAAAGACTAGCTATCCCCGCAGGCAGGACGAGGGCTCGGACCCGTTTTAGCCCCTGAGCGACGAGGCGGCGATTGTTGGCATCGAGTTTCACCACGTCTGCCACGGTGCCCAGCGCAACCAGCGGCAGCAGCGCGTCCAGCTTGGGCTGGTTTTCCACCGTGAAGACACCGCGCTGGCGCAATTCGGAGCGCAACGCCAGCAGCACATAAAACATCACGCCGACACCGGCGATGGACTTACTCTCAAACGTGCAGCCGGGCTGGTTGGGGTTGACGATTACATCCGCATCAGGCAGCGTAGAAGCGGGCAAGTGATGGTCGGTCACCAGCACCTGCAGGCCCAGTGCTTTGGCGGTGGCCACGCCGTCCATGCTGGCAATGCCGTTGTCCACGGTGATCAACACCTCGGCGCCGCTGTCCTTGACTCGCTGCGCAATGGGGCTGGTGAGGCCATAACCGTCGACCACCCGGTCGGGAACAATGTAGCTCACCTGTTTGGCGCCCAGCAGCCGCAAGCCACGCATGGCGACGGCGCAAGCCGTGGCGCCATCACAGTCGTAGTCGGCCACGATGCACAGGCGTTTGTTCTGCGCAATGGCGTCGGCCAGCAACGCGGCCGCTTGAGCCGTACCCAGCATGCCCGATGGGGGCAGCAGGCGGCTGAGTCCATCATCGAGTTCGTCCTTGCTCTGCACGCCACGTGCCGCAAACAAACGCGCCAGCAGCGGATGCACGCCGGCCTGTTCAAGGGCCCAGACGGCACGGGGTGGAATATCTCTTGCTACTATTTTCATAGCTTGTCACGCAATGAATATAAGGGCTGATGGCCAAAACGACGCTTAATCCGGTCAAAAAAACCGGTTTTCCGGGTATCAAAGGTCATGGCGTGGCTTTCGCCGCATAAGGTGAGGCGGGCGTAGTTGCCAGCCTCAGCCTCATGCAGCAAGGCCGCACATTGAGTCCTGTCCAGTATTTTCCATGCCTGAATCCAACCCACCCAGTCCTGGGCAATGGCTGCATTTCGAAGATCACTGGCAATTTGCAGCGGATCATTTGAAGAAGGCACTGGCTGGGTGCGCTCAGGCAATGCTCCAGTGCCGCTGACCCAAAAAGAGTTAACCGTTTGCAGGCCTCTGGCGGTACGCTTGTCGTTCACGGGGTGGGTGTAAAGAAGCATCTGCATTTCATTTTGAAGACGGCGCAGGGGTGCGGCCTGCGCCATCTTTGGCAGCCAGTCATCAATATTTGCTCCTGCAACCCGGTCTACAGAGGCTGAAGCCATGCCCCGAAAGAGCTCCGCGTGGGCCAGCCATTGATCAGGTTTTGCGAATTCGATGGCGAGACCATCTTCTTCAAAATAGGGCCGAACAGACTGAAGCAGGGCGCGGGATTCAGCCTCACTCAAGCCCAGTGCCTGCGGATCACCCATCACGATGTGATCGCTATTTACGGTCCAGTGGCAGGGCGAAATCAGGGCCCATGCGCCGTTGCCAGGGTCGCGCCCAGACTGGGCCAGGCTCCAGGCAGCCCAGGGAATTCTGCCGTCGTTGGGCATTGCCTGCGTTGGGAGTGGCTGCATCAGACCCAGTAGGTGGGCGTGCGTCCGCTCGTGGGGTGGCGACAGGGTCTGAAGGTCGCCCTGATCGGTTTTGAGCTCAGACATGCGTGACAGCAGTTTTTCCAGATGAGGCAGGGTGGTGCCCTGCAGCGCTTGATGGGCACCGGAGGAGTTGATGCAGGCAAAAGGAATCAGCAGGTGCATGGACCGTATTGTCCCGGAGAAGCAGGAGGAAGATGTTGGGCATGCGGTTAATTCGTGTCACGGGTCTCTATTTGTGGGTCTGATCGAATAATCTTCGCGTTATTCTTGGCAGAAGGCGTGCCGGGTGGCATTCCTCGCGAATAATTGGGCCCTGCCGTTTTCACATTTGATGCAAATCCCTTACGAACTCATTCTTGGCTGGCGCTACACCCGCGCCGGACGCGCTACCCGGCGAAACGGTTTCATTTCCTTCATTTCTGGCGTTTCCATGCTGGGCATTGCGCTGGGAGTGGCCGCTTTGATCATCGTGCTCAGCGTGATGAACGGGTTTCAAAAAGAGGTGCGCGACCGCATGCTGAGCGTGGTGTCGCACATCGAAATCCTCGCGCCAAATGGCGCCGCCTTGCCTGATCTGGACGCCACCCTGGCGGAAGCGCGCAAAAATCCCCAAGTGATCGGCGCTGCGCCTTTTATAGCGTCTCAGGCACTGCTGGCAAGGGGTGAGGACATGAAAGGCACCATAGTTCGGGGGATTGATCCGGCCCGGGAACCGGAGGTGACCGATCTCGCCGTGGAGTTGAAAAACACAGGCTTGTCACAGTTGATCTCCGGTGATTTCGGCATTGTTTTGGGCGGCGAACTGGCTCGCAGTCTGGGCGTGCGCCTAGGCGACAAGGTCACGCTGATTGCGCCCAGTGGCCAGGTTACCCCGGCAGGCGTGGTGCCCCGTCTCAAGCAGATGACGGTTGTGGGCACCTTTGACTCGGGCCACTATGAATATGATTCAGCACTGGTGCTGATTCACCAGGACGATGCTGCGAAGATATTTCGTCTGGAAGGACCCACCGGTATCCGGCTGAAGCTAAAGGACCTGCACGAAGCGCGTACGGTTGCCGCGCAACTGGCGCTGAGCCTGACGGGGGATCTCATCATTCGCGACTGGACACGCCAGAACCGCACCTGGTTCTCGGCAGTACAGCTTGAAAAGCGCATGATGTTCATCATCCTCACTCTCATCGTTGCCGTGGCTGCCTTCAACCTGGTTTCCACGCTGGTGATGACGGTCACCGACAAGCGTGCCGACATTGCCATTTTGCGAACGCTGGGTGCCAGTCCGGCCAGTATCATGGGCATCTTTGTGGTTCAGGGCGCCATGGTGGGTGTTATTGGCACGCTGGCTGGCTTGGCGCTTGGGCTGGGTGTGGCTTTCAATATTGATGTGATCGTGCCTGCGCTGGAACGGTTGCTGAGCGCCAGTTTTTTACCCAAAGATATTTACCTGATCAATCGCATGCCCAGTGATCCGCAAAGCGCGGACATCATGCCCATTGCCGTCATCTCGCTGGTGCTGGCCTTTCTGGCGACGATCTATCCCAGCTGGCGAGCCAGTCGCGTCAATCCGGCCGAGGCGTTGCGATATGAATGATGTTGTGCTGAGCGCGCGTGGCCTGACCAAGCGCTTCACCGAAGGCCGGCTGGATGTCACCGTGCTTCAGGGAGTTGATCTCCAGGTACATGCAGGTGAAACGGTTGCGATTGTGGGTGCTTCCGGCTCAGGCAAAAGCACCCTGCTGCATTTGCTGGGCGGGCTGGATGCGCCAACCCAGGGGTCAGTGGAACTTCAGGGTAAGGACCTTGCCAGTCAGAGTGCAGCCGAGCAGGGACGTCTGCGAAACGCTCATCTTGGCTTCGTCTACCAGTTTCATCACTTGTTACCCGAGTTCAGCGCGCAGGACAACGTGGCGATGCCGCTGTGGATCCGACGCATGTCGCCAGAAGGCAGCGCACTGAAAGCTGGGCAGATGCTGGCCAAGGTGGGTTTACAGTATCGCCTGCACCATCGGCCGGCCGAATTGTCCGGCGGTGAGCGGCAGCGGGTCGCGCTGGCAAGGGCCCTGGTCACGCAGCCGGCCTGTGTGCTGGCTGACGAGCCGACAGGCAATCTTGATCGTGCCACAGCTAACGGTGTGTTCGAGCTGATGCTGGAATTGGCGCAAACCCATGGAACGGCGTTTGTCGTGGTGACCCACGACCAGGCGCTTGCGGCACGTTGCGGCCGGCAACTGCAGCTTGTCGCTGGCGTTTTGCAGGGGTGATTTTGTCCGCAATGCGCCTCGATTTCGTCGCTTGCTCGGGTACGATGACGAATACATCTCAGGAGAATTCTTTGCGGAGGGCTCATTGATCAATCGCCTCAAGCAACATTGGAGCGGCAAGGGGCTGCTTGCAAGGTTGTTGCTGCCTGTTGTCCTTCTGATTGTTCTGGCACTCATTGGACGATCAATTTTCCTGATTCAAGATGAAAAGTCGGAAGGCATTTCGCGTAACAACGAGCAAGTGCAGGAAGTTCGCAAGTTGATGGCCCCGGCAATTGCCAAAATTGCCTCCCGGGGAGACGTCTCCACTATTGAGTGGTTACTGTCCCAACATGTCAAAACCCGCTCCTCGATTGACCAAGTCACCTGGCGATTCCAGAAAACTGTTCTGACGGCAACCAATTCTGATGCTGTTCAGTTGAACGCGCCGGACTGGTTTGCAAGATTTCTGGATCTGGATGCCTTTGAAACTACCACTCCGGTCACTCTTGAAGGTGTGGTGTACGGCGACCTGACATTGCGTACCAATCCGGCTCCCCTCGTGAACAAGTTGTGGCGGCGCATGCTGGCTCAAGCGCCGACAGCTGTTTTATTGCTTGTCCTGCTGGTGGTGAGTATTCAGTACATTCTGCGCGCCAACCTCACAACGCTGCAGCGTTTGTCAACTGCTGCCAACAAGTTCAAACTGGGCGAACACCATGTGCGTGTGCCCGAAATTGGAGCGCCCGAAACCAGGGCTGCGGCGCACGCCTTCAATAACATGGCAGATGAACTGCAAAAGCTGTTGCAGTCGCTTAATGAAAGCGAAGCCACCTTCAGGCGTCTGTTTGAAGATGCGCATGACCCCGTGATGCTGATCAAGAAAGGACGCATCATCGCCTGCAATCTCGCTGCATTGATGCAGTTGGGTTTTAGCAGCCGCCAGCAATTGCTGAATCACACCTTCCAGGATATCTCGCCACGGTTTCAGCCTGACGGGCGATTTTCCTCCGAGAAGGCAGCCGAGATTATGGCGACGACCGAGCAGGTGGGGCATCAGCGATTTGACTGGATTCACCTGAAGAAAGACGGCACGGTGGTTCCGGTTGAGGTTACTCTCACTTCGATCCAGATGAAGGGGTCGGTCGTTTTGCACGCTTTGTTGCGTGACATGACGCAGCGTTTTGAACAGGCCAGGGTTATTGCTGCCGTACAAAATCAGCTGCAAGCCACGCTGGATGCTATTCCAGACCTGTTGTTTGAAGTCGGGCTTGACGGGTTGATACACGGCTTGCACAGCGGGCGTGAAGATCTGTTGACGGCCCCGTCCTCATCTATCGTCGGAAAACGTGCGGCTCAAGTGTTGCCAGCCGAGGCGGCCAGCGAGGTGATGCTGGCTCTGAAGGAGGCCCATGAGCTGGGTCAGTCGCAAGGGCATCAATATGCGCTGGAGTTGCCACAGGGGAGGGTCTGGTTTGAACTTTCCGTTGCGCGCAAACCAGTCGAGGAAGGACATGACCCCCGCTTTATTTTGCTGGCCAGAGACATTACAGACCGTCGCCAGCGCATGGATGAAGTCAGCTGGCAGGCTGGGCACGATGCGTTGACGGGTCTGCCAAACAGGGCGCTTCTGGCCGACCGTTTTACGCGGGCTATGGCCAGTACACAGCGCCAAGGCTGTTTGCTGGCTGTTTGCATGCTCGATCTCGATGGTTTCAAACCTGTCAACGACACCTTCGGCCATGAAGCAGGAGACATGTTGCTGGTTGAATTGTCCGAGCGCCTTGCCCGTGCGGTTCGGGGCGAAGATACCGTAGCCAGGCTGGGCGGCGATGAGTTTGTCCTCTTGCTCGGTGACCTGAAAGACATTGGTGAAACCGAGCTTATGCTGCGTCGGATTCAGGATGCTATGGCAGCGCCCTATGCCATCGAAGGGGAGAAGATACTTATTTCCGCGAGCATCGGCGTGGCCGTCTACCCGCTGGATGAGTCCGACCCCGACACCTTGCTGCGTCACGCTGATCTGGCCATGTACCAAGCCAAAGATGAGGGTCGCAATCGTCACCACATTTTTGACGTGGCGCTGGACCGTGAGGGCCTTAATCACCGTCAGCAGATTGAGCGTATCAAACAGGCTTTTGAAAATGGTGAGTTCCGTGTGTACTATCAGCCCAAGGTCAATATGCGCACGGGCCGGGTGGTGGGTATGGAAGCGTTATTGCGCTGGCAACATCCGGAAAATGGAGTCGTCCGTCCTCTTGAGTTTTTGCCGCTGGTTGAACACGCCAGCCTGATAGTCGATATTGGCGAATGGGTTGCCTCCGAGGCGCTGGCGCAGATCGAGCGCTGGTCAGCGCAGGGGCGGATCTGGCCTGTAGGTGTGAATATTGCTGCCCGTCATTTTCAGCATCCTGACTTTTTGCCCCGACTGAAAGCCATCCTTGATCGCCATCCAGATGTTCCGCCCAATATGCTGGAGTTGGAGATTGTGGAGTCAGCCGCCTTAGGAGACATTCAACACGTTGGCAGGCTGGTCCTGGCTTGCCAGCAGGAGTTGGGTGTCCGATTCGCGCTGGATGACTTTGGCACTGGATATTCGTCGTTGACGTATTTGAAGCGGCTGTCGACCAACACACTTAAAGTTGATCAGTCTTTTGTGCGGGATATGCTGGATGACCAGGAAGACCTCGCGTTGGTGGAGGCTGTCATCAGCCTGGCCTCGGTGTTTAACCGATCCATCGTGGCTGAGGGAGTGGAAACTTCAGAGCACGGCATCATGCTGATGCGTCTGGGCTGTGATATTGCTCAAGGAGACAGCATCGCTCCTGCTATGTTGCCAGACCCCGTTTGGGCCTGGGCCGAGCAATTTGTGCCGGACCCCCATTGGGCGATCTGGGCAAATGTGCCGTGGCAGCTGGATGACTTTCCTCTGCTTCTGGCGCATCGGGACCTTGCGAAGTGGAAGCAGCGCGTCACAATGGCTGTTACCGACCCCAGCTCTCTTAATGGTGCGCAGCAGTTGCCGGATCAGCATCACGGACGGTTTTCCATCTGGTACGCGAACCGCGGCAGGACACGATACGGCTACCTCCCGGCATTTTCAGCGATTGAACCTGTTCAGGACACGATGTATCGGTTAAGCCACGACATCACAAGTACGGGCCTATCCGGTGGATACGAGGCGGCATCTGCAGAAAAGTTGCAGCGGCTCGAGGACTTGCACGGTCAATTGGCGAAACTGGTAACCGATTTGCAGAGTGCCGTGATTGAGGAGTTACGTTGGCCAATCATCACCTGATCTTCGCCTTGCTAAAGGATCCGGTTAAACCATAGCAATGACAGGCTTGCCGACATGATGGCCAATATGGCCGCAACAAGTGCCAGAAGTCCTGAAATCTCGGTTTCCTTCTTCTCGACAGTCAGGCGTGAACTGAGTTTTTCATAGACCTTCTGTAAATTCTCAGCAGTACCAGCGTAGAAGTATTCAGCCTGTGTGTTGGTAGCGACTGCTTTCAAAGTCACTTCATCAAGCCGCACCCGCATGGACCAGCCTTCAAAACCAATGGTTTCACCATCGACCGTTCCTACACCAACTGTGTACACCCGAACCCCTCTGTCGGCAGCCATTTTTGCAGCTTCCATTGTGTCTACCCCCGTTGTTCGCTGGCCATCAGTCAGCAAAATGATGGCGGCTGAACCATATGATCCGGGGGCTACGGGAACGAAGTCTTTCTTTTCCTGCTTTGGCGCCTGATCAATTGGAATACCCCTTGGGCGCCCGTTGCCATAAGTCATGGCGGAGAGGTCAATTCCGGCATCGGGGAACAATTCGGACAGAGACACCACGATGGCGCTCCCAATGGCAGTGGCCCGTTGCATCTGGAATTTGTCGATAGCGACAACCAGATCTTCCCGGCTCAATGTTGGAGGTTGAACCACTTGAGCAGTGCCCGCAAAGGCCACAATCCCGACTCTGACATTCCGGGGCAGTTGAGCGAGAAAAGCCTTGGCTGCATTTTGCGAGGCCACCAGCCGATTTGGTTTGACATCAGTGGCGCGCATGCTACCTGACACGTCCATCGCCAGGATGATTGTTTCCTGTTGCGAAGGGAGGGTGATCACGGCGAATGGGCGCGATGCAGCCAGTAGCATGGCCGCGATGGCTAGCAGGAACAGAATGGGTGGGATGTGCCGGCGGATACTCTGGCCAGTCCCCATCGCCTCCTTAACGATGGACAGACTTGCGTAGCGCAGCATGACTTTCTTTTTGCGGCGCAATAACCATACATATATAGCAACCAGCAGTGGCACTGCCAGCAAAAGCCACAGGAACTGGGGCCACATGAATGTCAAGGGAGAGTTCATGGCTGTTCTCCGTATAAGTGTTCAGGCTACCGCCGTCAGGTGCCTGCGCCTGCCACTAGCCTTGCCCGCACCTGCCAGTTGGGTGCGGCGTTTGCGCAACTCAGTGAAGCGAAGTACCGCGTTGACCAGATCATCATCTGTTGATAACTCCAGTGTGTCCACACCTGCTCTTGCCAGCGACAGTCGCAGTTCGGCTTCACGCTGGGCCGCAATACGGGAAAACCGTCTGCGAAAACCTGCATCATGGGTGTCAACGAGTAATTGTTCACCTGTTTCAGCATCCCTGATGGGAATCAGGCCCAAGTCTGGAAGTTCCAACTCCATGGGATCCATTAGCCTAACGGCAACGACTTCGTGCCGCTGAGCGAGCTGCCCCAAGGGTTTTTCCCAGCCGGGACTGCTGATGAAATCGGACACGACGAACACGGTAGAGCGTCGTTTGATAGCAGTCACAGCAGACTGCAGCAATTCATGCAGCTGGGTTCCCGCAGTATCCGTAGCGACAGGCCTGTTCAACATGCAATGCAACAGGTGCAACACATGCAATCGACCGCTACGTGCTGGGATCACGGTATCTACCCCGGTTCCATACAACTGCGCACCGACCCGGTTACCATGCCGTGTCAACAGACGAGCGAGCGTGGCTACAAATTCGACGGAGACATTTTTTTTGTGCTGATCGCCTGACCCAAAATCCACGGAAGGACTAAGATCCAGCAGAAACCAGGCGGCCATTTCTCTGTCTTCCGTAAACACACGAACATGGGGCGTTTGGAGGCGTGCGGTCACATTCCAGTCGATATATCGCACATCATCATGGTGCTGATATTCTCTTAGATCAGCCAAATCCAGCCCAGTCCCACGTAACAACGTGCGGTAGTCCCCCTGCAACAGCCCATCCAGTCTGCGGATCACAGTCCATTCCAGACGCCGAAGCACATGCTCCGCTTGGTGGTTAGTGGATATCAGTGCCTGGTGTGACGGAGTGGATCCAGCCCCGTCTGCGTGGGCAACACTCTTTGGTTTGAAAAGACCAAACATAACGGCTGTACGGGCAGGGTTCTTCGCGTTGAAGGCTTTTTAGGCTGCCAGCTTCTCGTGTTCCAGGGGTTTGGCAGGGGGCGGTATTTTGGCCATGATTTTTGCTGTGATGGCATCTGAAGTCAGGCCTTCAGATAGCGCCTCGTAGGACAGTGCCAACCGATGCCGCAGAACGTCAGGCACGAGGTCCACCATATCTTCAGGCAATGCATAAGTGCGTCCCCGCAGCATGGCCAAAGCGCGCGCTCCCTCTGTCAGGTTGATAGTGGCTCGTGGGCTGGCACCAAAAGTGATGAATCGCGCCAGATCTTTAAGCCCATGCTTTTCCGGTGTGCGGGTTGCAGATACCAGCCGAACGGCGTACTGAACCAGAGAAGGATCCACATACACGTTGCGACACTCCCGTTGCAGCGCTGCCAGTTGCTCGGTGGTGGCTACAGCCGTAACCTCTACTGCCGGTCCCGTCACACGCTGAACGATAACGAATTCTTCTTCATCAGTGGGGTAGTCCACCAGCACTTTCATCATGAAACGGTCTACCTGAGCCTCTGGAAGCGGATAGGTGCCCTCGGTTTCAATAGGGTTTTGTGTGGCCATCACCAGAAACGGAGCTGGCACTTTATGAGTCTCTCCCGCTATCGTGACCTGACGTTCCTGCATCACTTCCAGCAACGCACTTTGTACTTTGGCCGGTGCACGATTGATCTCGTCCGCCAGCAGCAGATTGGTGAAAACGGGGCCTAGAGAAGTGCTGAATTCGCCTGTTTTTTGGTTAAAGATCCGGGTGCCAATCAAATCGGCCGGGACTAGGTCAGGGGTGAACTGTATGCGCTTGAAGTTACCACGCACGGTGTTAGCCAATGTCTTGACCGTGAGTGTTTTGGCCAGACCGGGAACGCCTTCAACCAACAAGTGACCTTGTGCCAGGATGGCAACCATTACGCGCTCAAGAAAGCGATCCTGACCTACTACGATGCGCTTGACCTCATAGAGGATTTTTTCCATCAGCAACGCTGTATCACCGACTGATGCGGAGGGGATATCGTTGTGTTCCATAAGACAGGAGCCTTTCCTAAAAAGGATGAAGTCCGACGGCAGAAGCCGCATTTTCAATGGGTACTGCAAAGCCAATACCGATAAACGTCCGCTGCCGTCCCGGGTTAAGAATAGCGGTAACAATGCCGACCACTTGACCATCCATGGTGACCAACGGCCCGCCGGAATTGCCTGGGTTTGCAGCGGCATCAAACTGAATCAGGTTCGATATTTCCTGATTTGTCTGAGGCGATCTGAACACCCGCTTAAGTCCAGACACTACACCAGATGAGACGGATGGGCCAATGCCAAAAGGGAATCCCACTGCTACGACTTGATCTCCGGGGACAAGGTCTGCAGTAGATCGCATAGTGGCTGCATGCAAATCATCGGGAATTTTATGGGCCTGCAATACAGCGAGATCATCGCTTTCTTGTGTGCCTTTGACTGAAGCGGTGGACTCCAGGCCGTCAGAAAAAACGACTTTGATTGTTTCCGCGCCTTGTATCACGTGAAGGTTTGTAAGGATGATGCCCTTGTCTATGATGACGACGCCAGTGCCTACGGCCTGTTCGACGTCTTCATCTCCATCTTTGTTTTTTACATAACTTGTCACTCGGACAAGTGAGGGAAGAATCGCCTCATAGGCTTTGGCGGCAGGTGACGGAAGGACATTGCTTTCCAGGGTTTTCAAGACAGCTGCATCAATATCTGCCTGCGTCAGCTGTCTGGCTCCTGGCCGAAGCAGGGCCAGCCACAGCGTCGCTAGCAAAAGCAAAGAAAGCAGCCCAATGACCGTCCATAACGCTCGGGTGTCATGACGGGCGAATCGAAACATAGCCCGAAATCGTCCACGCAGAGTTTGGTGCTGCCCGTTGGAGTTGACAGGGCCCTGCAATGGCTGCGCGCTGTCTGAATCGTTGATGGACCGACTCGAGCTACTGTAAAGGGCTGGCCTGCGCATCCGTGCACCTGTTGAGGGTTACGTTAAAACACCGCCATAACGGTATCACGGTTCATGAATATGTGCACGCGGAACGTCCATGCACCCATCCGGCCCCACGGCTATTCAAGTACCAGTAAATTTTCCCGGGAGAACCCCAGCGTAACGTTTTCACCGCGTTGCGGCAGTACCTGGTTGGGGTCGTTGAAAACGTCCAGCGAGATCACCGCACCTTCAAGTCTTGCACGAATGCGAACGATGGCGCCCAGAAAATTAACCTCTTCGACTGTCGCAGTCAGGGAGTTCCGCCCGGGTTGGGGGGGCTCGAATACGATTGCTTCAGGCCGGATGGCGAGGGCGCGTGTCTGCCCCGCCATAGCACCTGTCATCGGGTGGGTGGTAACCAAATTTTGGTTTCCAACGGCAATCTGGCCCGTACTGGGGTCGCCCACCACACCCGACAACAAGTTGAGCGTACCGACGAAGGATGCAACGAAGCGTGTGCGGGGAAAGTTGTACACCTCGGAGGGGGTACCGATTTGCTCTACCCGCCCCTCATTGAGTACCACCACCCGATCTGAGATGGACAGTGCTTCTTCTTGGTCGTGGGTTACGAAGATGGATGTGATGCCCAGTTCGCGCTGTAAGGCCCTGATCTCCTCCCGGAGCGACACTCGGATTTTGGCGTCCAGAGCAGAAAGGGGCTCGTCAAGAAGCAACACTTGCGGCTTGTTGGCAAGTGCGCGCGCCAAGGCGACACGCTGCTGCTGGCCTCCGGACAACTGCCACGGATATCGTCCCCCGAGCGCGGCTAATTTGATCAGCGAGAGCATTTCGTCTACCCGTGAACGGACCTGCTCTTGCGGCATGTTGGCTACTTTGAGCCCAAAGCCGATGTTTTCCGCGACTGTCATATTCGGAAAAAGTGCATATGACTGGAACACCATGCCGATATTGCGCTGGTTGGTAGGTAGATGAGTCACATCTCGGCCGTCAAACCGGATGACGCCGGCCGAAGGGGATTCAAACCCAGCCACCATGCGCAGGATAGTGGTCTTGCCGCAGCCCGAGGGGCCGAGAAAGGTCACAAACTCCCCGCGCTCGATATTCATCTGGAAGTCGTGGACCGCAGTCTGGTTGCCGAATGTTTTTTTCAGATTGGATATTTCAAGGAAGGCCATTGCTCAGTTCTCTTGTTAGCTATTTTTTTTGGGTGTTATCACCGGCTGCATCACGACTCTTTCCCGGCACCGGGTCGCCTGGCACTGGCGTTTCTGCCAAAAACCTGGATCAGGCCCATTGAGGCCCATGTGATCAGGAAGGCAATCACCGCCAGAGCCGAGGGCTCATAGGCCCGGTTGGCACCCACCAATTGCAAATAGGGGCCAAAGGCCGGGCGACCCAACAAGCTGGCCATCGTGAACTCGCCAATCACCACCGCAAAGGTCAGAAACGCGCCTGACAAGATGGCGGTCATCACATTGGGGAAAATCACCTTGAGCAAGATGGTGGTGCGCCCCGCACCCAGCACCTCAGCCGCCTCGGTCAGGGTGCGTACGTCAATGGCTCGTAAACCCGTGTCGATGGAGCGGTACATGTACGGCAGGGAGAGCGTGACGTAGCTGCAAATCAGCAGAAAGTCCGTGGCGCGTTCACTGCCAGTTAGCGGAATGAGCGAACTGCTGTTGTAGATGCGCAGGTAGCCAAACACGATGACGATGGCCGGAATCACCAGCGGCAGCAGGGTGATGAATTCGACCAGCGGGCGTAGCTTGGGCAAGCGCAGTTGCACCCAGTAGGCGGTGGGCACCACAAGTAGCACGCCAACCACGATGGTGATGACGGCCATCACAATGGAGTAGCCAAAAGTGGCCTGAAACTGCGGGTCGCCAAACACCACGCGGTAAGCTTCAAAGCTGTACTCACCACGCTTCATGCGCAGGCTGAACTCGAAAGTGGCAATCAAAGGGATCAGGAAATAGCTGGCCCCTACCGCGATGGCAATCCAGGCCCCTAGCCGAGATTGATGCTTCATGTGCGACTCCGATCTGATCTGGCACGTAGCCACATATAACCCGCGTTCGACAGGCCGGTGATGACGATCATGCCCAGCGCCAGGGCGTACCCCAGGTTGGGGTTGTGCAAGACGTCGCCGCGAATTTGCGCGTATAGCAAGATGGGCACGATGTTGAGCGAGCTGCCGGTAAGGGCGTAGGCAGTGGCAATGGCTCCAAAGGCGTTGGCGAAGAGTAGCAGGGTGGCCCCCAGAATCGCGGGCCACAGCACTGGCAACGCTACATAGCGCCAGTAGTGATAAGCCGTGCCTCCCAGGCAATCGCAGGCCTCGCGCCATTCGCGCTTGAGACCTTCTAGGGCCGGCGACACGATCAACACCATCAGGGGAATTTGAAAGTACAAATAGGTCAGGGTCAGGCCAATGAAGCTGAGCACCGTGAAACCAGTGGCATATAGATCAAAGCCAAAAAATTTCTTGAGTAATACCGTCACCAAGCCGACCCGACCCAATGTGGCCAAGAACGCGAAGGCCAGAGGCACGCCAGCAAAGTTGGAGGCCACGCCAGAAAACGTCATCAAGGTGGGTTTGATCCACGGCGGTAGTTTGCCTTGAATCGCGGCCCAAGCCAGCAAAAAACCTAGTAGACCACCGCCGACGGCCGAGGCTAGGCTGACCTGGATACTGATCAAGTAGGCGCTGAGCACATTGGGCTCGAACAGACCCCGAATATTGGCAAATGTGAAGTCCCCGGCCTCATTTTGAAACGCCCCCACCATCAAGTAGGCAGTGGGCAGCACCAGGAACATCAATGCGAAAATTAAAAACGGCAGGACTCCTAGCCAGTTCCAATTTACTGAGGTTTTGGCCGTAGCCAAAGGGGGTGACGTATTCACGGCTGCTTGTGCCTCTCCCCCTACTCGCAGCGGATGCGCGCAGGGGCAAACGAAGGAAGAAAAAGAAAAGCGTTCATTACCTGACCCTCAGGTAATGAACGCCGCCAATCATGGCGCGGAGCCCGGCGTCAGCGACGCCTATTTTGCGATGTTGGCACCCACCACCGTATCCCACTGTTTGGTGATGACCTCCTTGTAGGCGGACTGTTGGTCCAGTGTGGGGAACACTGCCTTGGCATAGCCTTCAGCGGGTGGCAGCTTGTCCATCATTGCCTTGGGGATCTTGTTTTTGGCCGCCAGGTCGTTGAAGCGGATGGGGTGGCAATAGCCGTTCAACCAAGCCAATTGGCCTTCATCGGAATACAGGTACTCCATCCACAGTTTGGCTGCATTGGGGTGTGGGGCATAGGCGCTAATGGCTTGCACGTACACACCGGCCAGGACTCCAGACTTGGGCACTACGACTTGCACCTTGGGGTTGCCTTTGAGGGTGTCGCGGCCTGCCAAAGCGTTGTAATCCCAGCTGATGATGATGGGGGTTGTGCCCTGTGCCAAGGAGGCGGTCTTGCCAATCACCGGAACAAAATTCCCGGCCTTGTTCATATCGGCAAAGAATTTTAGGCCAGCGGCACCAGCCTTGGATGCATCGCCGCCCGCAGCACTCAGGCCAGCGGCATAGACAGCTTGAATGGCCTGGCTGGAGACGCGGGGGTCCCCTGCCAGAGATACCGAGTTCTTATACTCAGGCTTGAGCAGGTCGGCCCAATCCATGGGCACTTTGCTGATCAGATCGGTGTTGACCTGGAAGGACATGACACCGTAGTAATCGCCATACCAGTAGCCGTCGGCATCCTTGGCAGAGGCGGGAATGCTGTCCCAAGTGGCAACCTTGTAGGGTTGAATTAAACCGGCAGCCTTGGAACTGGGGCCAAAACTCAAGCCCACGTCGATCACGTCGGGGGCCTGCGGACCCTTGTTGTCCTTGTTAGCCTTGATGGCTTCAATCTCATCTCCCGAACCGGCATCCGGGTTCAACTCATTGATCTTGAGTCCATATTTAGCTTTGAAACCTGCAATAACAGCCCCATATCCGCACCAGTCATGAGGAAGTGCGATAGTAGTCAATTGGCCCTCAGCTTTTGCGGCAGCAATAAGAGCTGCAGACTGCGCCATGGCGCTCTGCGTGCCGCATACGGCCAGCGCCGCTACAGCAAGAAGCTTCAGTGAATGTTGTGACATGAGGTTTCCTTTTTAGGTTTGTTGACAAATATTTGTATCAGGGGCGAGACTCGCATGACCCGTCCATCCCGAACCAGCCATGTGAAGCGTTGCCAGTAAAGGTGTTTTTCTGACTTGGCACGTGTTCATATGAATTTTCAGGATAACGCAGGAATGTGACAGTTACAAGTCGTTTGAATGACAGGGACTATGGTATTTTCCCTAGATGACCTTCTGGATAGATACCCATTGCCATCTGGATGCGACCGAGTTTGAGTCAGATGCGCCCTTGGTTCGAGCTCGGGCAGCTATGAATAACGTAGCGCATTGCATATTGCCTGCGGTAGGGGTTGACAATTTTGAGGCCGTACGCGCAATGGCGTACATCAATCGTGACAGCTACGCATTGGGTATTCATCCGTTGTACGTGAAGAATGCACTAGACGAAGATCTGAATGTGCTTGACCAGCAACTGCGGCTGCATCAGAACGATCCCAGACTGGTAGCCGTCGGAGAAATAGGCATTGACCTTTTCGAGCCAGAATGGTGCATTAGCCCCTTGCGTGAACGCCAGGAGCATTTCTATAGAGAGCAACTCAAACTGGCGAAAAAACATCAGCTGCCTGTAATCCTGCACGTACGCCGCTCGGCAGATCAGCTTCTGAAGGGCTTGCGGGAAATAGGAGGCTCAGGTATCGCGCATGCTTTTAACGGCAGCGTACAACAGGCGCAGGAGTTCATCAAACGGGGCTTCAAGTTGGGGTTTGGCGGTGCCGTGACCTATGAGCGGGCTTTGCAGCTTCGCCGACTGGCGCGAGAGATTCCCCTGGACGCGTTGGTTCTAGAGACGGATGCGCCAGATATGCCTCCGCACTGGTTGTACAAAACGGCAGCACAGCGAGCGGACGGACAACCGCAAGGGCGCAATGAGCCGGCAGAACTCTCTCGTATTGGTGCTGTGGTTGCCGGCCTGCGCGGCCTTGAGTCCGGAGTCTTGGCGGATGCGACTACGCACAATGCCTGCGCCGCTTTGCCGAAGTTACGGGCGTTACTGGTATAAATCCGCATGACAAGACCTTCAAAAGCCAAACTACCTGAAGTCAATTTTTCTGATGAGGGGCCAATACGACACCTTCATTTAGGCACCGAATGGGTGCAAGGATCCATGTTGATGGATGCGCCGACGGTTCTGGTGCATGAATACATTCAGCGAATGATGGCCTGGTTGCTTTTCGTTGATCCGGATACGGCCCCACTGCGACAAGCCATGCAATTGGGGTTGGGGGCCGGATCATTGACCAAGTTTTGCCATAAAGAAGTGCGCATGAAGACCGTGGCGATTGAGCTAAACCCACAGGTACTGGTGGCTTGTCGCGGCTGGTTCAAATTGCCAGTCGATAACGCCCGTATGAAAGTGATACTGGCGGATGCTGCACTCGAGATCCAGAATCCCCAATGGTTTGGAATGGTGGATGCCCTACAGGTGGACCTTTACGATCATGAAGCGGCTACTCCTGTTCTGGACAGCCTGCCTTTCTATTCCAACTGTCGTCGCTTGCTAACGAATGAAGGTTGCATGACGGTGAACCTCTTTGGCCGTTCATCAAGCTACCAGCGCAGTGTCGAAAAAATTTCTGCCGCTTTCGGATCTGATGCTGTTTGGGCCTTTAAACCAACACGTGAAGGTAATACAGTCGTGCTGGCTCAACGCACACCGTCACGTCCCAAGCGACCGACATGGACTGAGCGTGCAGAACTGATTCAGACGCGATGGGGCCTGCCGGCGAAACAATGGTCGCGGGTACTCAAGCCCGTTGTTGCATGATCACGTCATGAGTAGTGTTGCCTTGAAAACCAAATCACTTGCCAAAACGCCCCATGTTGGCCCTGTAGACTGGCGACGCATGGTCGAATGGCTCCATGCAGACGGTGTTATTGCCGAAGATGAAGCGCAAAGGACCATTGCACGCTGCTCGCAGGCAGAAAGCGCACAACATCCACTGGTGCGTTTAGCCAGTGTTTCCATGCGACGCGCCAGTGACGGCAAACCGCTGGATATTGAAACGCTGACCCAGTGGCTGGCAGCTCGATCTGGCCTGGATTATTTGCGAATTGACCCGTTGAAAGTTGATGTGGGCAAGGTCGCCGATGTGATGAGCGCAGCCTACGCCGAACGACACCGCATCCTGCCCGTGCAGGTGACCCCTACTGAAGTGGTGGTAGCCACTGCCGAACCTTTTATTACCGACTGGTTGTCTGAAGTCGAGCGCCAGTCGCGTCGCAGCGTTCGGCGAGTGGTTTCCAGTCCGCAAGAAATTAACCGGTTCACCGCGGAGTTTTTTGCGTTGGCCAAGTCAGTGCGATCGGCAATGAAGGCCGGAGGCAATAGCGGCGGCGCAAGCTTTGAGCAATTGGTAGAGCTTGGCAAGGGGAACAAGCAGCTCGACGCGAATGACCAGGGTGTAGTGCAAGTGGTGGACTGGCTCTGGCAATACGCGTTTGACCAGCGCGCCAGCGATATTCATCTGGAGCCTCGGCGGGAGCAGGGCGTCATTCGCTTCCGCATCGATGGTGTGTTGCACCCGGTTTACCAGATGCCCATGGGCGTACTAAACGCCATGACGGCGCGCATCAAACTTTTGGGTCGAATGGATGTGGTGGAGAAGCGTCGTCCTCAAGATGGCCGGATCAAGACGCGTAACCCGCGTGGCGACGAAATCGAGATGCGTATCTCGACATTGCCAACGGCCTTTGGCGAAAAAATGGTGATGCGTATCTTTGATCCTGATAACGCGGTCAAGGACCTGGATGCACTCGGCTTTTCCGCTCATGACGCGCAACGATGGGAGGCACTTGTCAAGCGGCCTCACGGCATTATTCTTGTGACGGGGCCCACTGGTTCCGGTAAAACGACAACCCTGTATTCGACGCTAAAGCGGGTGGCGACCGAAGAAGTGAATGTGAGCACCGTGGAAGACCCGATCGAGATGATCGAGCCGTCTTTCAATCAGACCCAGGTTCAGCCTCAGCTGGACTTTGGCTTCACAGAGGGACTGCGTGCCTTGATGCGACAAGACCCGGACATCATTATGGTTGGCGAAATCCGGGATTTGCAGACGGCTGAAATGGCTGTGCAGGCCGCACTGACCGGTCATCTTGTTTTCTCGACGTTGCATACCAATGACGCGCCCTCAGCCGTCACCCGACTCATGGAGCTGGGTATTCCCTCCTACCTGATCAACGCGACCCTGCTTGGGGTTCTGGCGCAGCGACTCGTTCGTACGCTTTGCCAGCAGTGCAAGGTTAAGGATGATCAAGCTACCAGAGAGGCGCTGGGCGAACTGGTAAAACCCTGGCAGATCAGTGGTGGCTACAAACCCTACAAGTCTGCCGGATGTGTGGACTGCAGGATGACGGGCTTCCTTGGACGCATGGGCCTTTACGAGTTGCTGGTCGTCAGTGAGTCGTTTAAGGACAGGGTAAGCAAGGAGCCCAATATCGATGCTTTGCGGCGTCAGGCTGTGACCGATGGCATGCGGCCCTTGCGTCTGGCTGGTGCTCTGCGTGTAGCTGAAGGCGTAACGGTTATTGACGAAGTTCTGGCTTCGACGCCTCCGCTGACCTGAGAGTTGCGCCGCCACGTAGGTGAAATCCACATGGCTGGTCGGGGAATTCCAGTGCACAATTCGGCGGTTCCATTGGTTACCGAGGAGACAAACAATGAATATCAAGAGTCAGAAAGACTTTTTCTCCGGCCTCATGTTCATGGCTGTAGGAATCGCGTTTGCATGGGGTGCTACCACCTATAAAGTGGGTGACGGTGCGCGTATGGGCCCCGGATACTTCCCGCTGATGCTTGGGGTTTTGCTGGCCATTTTGGGTGCGGTCATCACTTTCAAGGCCATGGTGGTAGAGACCGAAGGCGGCGACCGGATCGGTGCATGGGCGTGGAAACCGCTGTTTTTCATCATCGCGGCCAATCTGGTTTTTGGCGTTTTGCTGGGTGGATTGCCCAGTATCAAGTTGCCCGCCATGGGTCTTATCGTTGGTATTTACGCGTTGACCTTCATTGCCGCCAATGCGGGGGAGGAGTTCAAGTTCAAGGAAGTCCTCATCCTGGCAACTGTTTTAGCCATCATCAGTTATCTGGCATTCATCGTGTTGTTGAAGCTGCAATTTCCGGTTTGGCCTGCTTTTATCACCGGTTGAGGACAAGCAAAATGGATCTGATTTCAAACCTCTCGCTCGGCTTTGGTGTGGCGTTCACGCCCATCAACCTGATGTATGCGTTTATCGGCTGTCTTTTGGGAACGCTCATTGGCGTATTGCCGGGTATTGGCCCTTTGGCAACCATTGCGATGCTGCTTCCTGCCACCTATGCGTTGCCACCGGTGTCAGCCTTGATCATGTTGGCAGGCATCTATTACGGAGCACAGTATGGCGGCTCGACTACCGCCATATTGGTAAACCTGCCAGGAGAATCCTCTTCGGTGGTGACGGTGATTGACGGCTACCAGATGGCGCGTCAAGGCAGGGCGGGCCCCGCACTGGCGGCTGCAGGCCTCGGCTCATTTTTTGCTGGCTGCGTCGGCACATTGGTGCTGGCTGCCTTTGCCGTGCCGTTGACAGAGGTGGCTTTCAAGTTTGGTCCCGCCGAGTATTTTTCGCTCATGGTTCTGGGCTTGGTTGGTGCCGTCGTGTTGGCCTCAGGATCTTTGCTGAAAGCGGTTGGCATGATTCTGCTGGGTTTGCTGGTAGGTCTGGTTGGTACTGACGTGAATTCTGGTGTCGCCCGCTTCAGCTTTGACATTCCGGAGTTGACCGATGGCATTGGCTTCATCGTGATTGCCATGGGTGTTTTTGGTTATGGCGAGATCATCAGTAACCTCGGCAAACACGAGAGTGAGCGCGAAGTATTCACGGCCAATGTGACCGGCTTGATGCCCTCCAAAGAAGACTTCAAGCGCATGGTGCCGGCCGTTTTGCGCGGAACGGCCCTTGGTGCGGCGTTGGGTATCTTGCCTGGTGGGGGTGCCGTAATGTCTGCATTTGCGGCATATACGATTGAGAAAAAAACTAAGCTTCACCCTGGGGAAGTTCCCTTTGGGAAAGGCAATATTCGTGGTGTAGCGGCGCCCGAAGCTGCTAATAATGCAGGTTCACAGACCTCCTTTATTCCGCTGCTGACACTGGGCATTCCACCTAATGCCGTCATGGCGCTGATGGTGGGGGCAATGACCATTCATAACATCCAGCCCGGGCCTCAGGTCATGACCAGCAACCCCGAGTTGTTCTGGGGCCTGATCGCTTCCATGTGGATTGGCAACGCCATGTTGGTAATTTTGAACTTGCCACTTATTGGCATCTGGATCAAGCTACTTACGGTTCCCTATCGCTGGTTGTTTCCGGCGATCGTGCTGTTTTGTGCCATAGGTGTGTACTCCACCAATAACAATACTTGGGATATTTGGATGGTGGCGATTTTCGGTGTCATTGGTTACCTGTTCATCAAGCTGGGTGCAGAACCTGCACCTCTGTTATTGGGCTTTATCCTGGGCCCGATGATGGAAGAAAACCTACGTCGTGCACTGCTGCTTTCGCGCGGTGACTGGAGCGTGTTCGTGACACGTGGTCTGTCGGCCAGCCTGCTGGCGGTTGCTGCCCTGCTGCTGG
>ERZ795056.1646-NODE-1646-length-25974-cov-7.194336_pt1 | contig 25974 bp, 23 predicted proteins | sample MGYA00375140_ERZ795056 | MGnify/ENA primary metagenome ERZ795056 (study PRJEB30185, sample SAMN05720227) | activated sludge metagenome | isolation source: Anaerobic digester | place: USA | collected 2015-03-09 ... | reverse complement strand
ACTACGGGTAGTCGCAGCGATAATCTGACGACTACGGGTAGTCGCAGCGATAATCTGACGACTACGGGTAGTCGCAGCGATAATCAGGGTTTTCCGGCCTGTCAGGTATCACAGAACCGTGCCATATCCGGGAAACCGGACGGTTTTTTCATTCACAGACCATGTCCTGGTCGTTTACTGAATGGTACGAGTCCATTACTCGCCGACTTCCAGAACCTTGATCGAGGCATTCTGGTCATCCTTCTCGAAATGCTTGTCAAAAATAATGACGACCTGGGTACGCCTGCCCCGCTCGATCACGAAGTAATACTCCCCCGAATTCTTGCGGACGATATCGATTCCCCGGCCATGTTGCCTGAAGATGTCGCTGATACTCCGCCCTTCAGCCAGGAGTCTCTCGACACTTTTTTGCTGCTCCAGTGTCCGCAATGACTCAAGTATCCTTGACCGAGTCAGGTTTCCGCAAAAATCGGTGATCGTGACACCGAATCTGTTCTCGTCGTGTCCGACCTCGACCTCGACCCGGACAGCATCCGGCAAAGTGACCGGAACGCCCTGCTTTTTTTCGTCCTCGTATCCATGGGCATGATAGATCGCGTTCAGGAAGAGCTCGTGCAGAACCAGATCAATCTTGAAATCGTAATCAAAATCGAAACCCCATTCCGACGCCAGCCCAAGGGTCTCTTCGATCCGCTCACGGACTTCCGTCGTCGACTTGAGTATGAATCGCTGAACAACGGCCCCGGCTTTGAGATAGTGTTCCAGTCCGAAGGCGTGGTCCTGGTAAAGCAGCTTGTCCATAAAAAACAGGAGCTCTTCCCTGGTGAAGGGACGAGCCAGGACATTCACCCGCTCATATTCGGCCAGTCTGTCAAGGTATCCCCCGATGTCCTCATCACAAAAAACCACCACCGGTATCAGAGGATGTTCGGCACGAATTCCGGAAAGAAGGTCAAAGGCCGTTTTTTCTCCCTGAACCATGTCCATCAACAGGACGGCATCATGGGGTTCAACCACCGGCAAGCCGCCACCGGTTTCGAGATAGCGTACTTCGTATCCGCTGGAAAAGAAAATTCTCTCGAAGACGCCGCGATAGAGCGGATCAGGCTCGAGGATGGCGATGCCCGCCCTGTCCGTACTCATCCACTGACCTTGTCCAGTATCTTGAGGAGTGTCTCCCTGTTCACCAAGGTCACAACCCGGGTCTGGGCAAACTTGACGGCACTTTCATTGAACGACGTATTGGCAACCATGAAAGCCTTCTCCCCGCTGTTGCCACGCATTTTTGCATACAGATCCCGGAGCGGGAACTCGCCAATCTCGCCCTTTGTTCTGACAAACCTGAATTGAAAATTGGAGTTTTGCGTCTTCGTGCTTCTGTTGGCGAGCACGTCGACACTTCCGTCCTTGTTGATCTCGGTCGCAACAATCGTATCGATTCGAACAATCTGTTTTGCAATGTCACAACAATAATTGACAAAATCCGGGAGAGTCGCCATTTCGTATTTCTTGAGCTTGTCGTTGGTATGCAACTCGCCGTAGTATCGCGCCTTGGCTTTGAAGATCTCGTCGAGTGGATCGAGAACAAGATAGGCCTTGAGTGCCTCCAGAACCTTGTCCACCTTGCGGGCCGCTTCCTGGATGGAGATGATCTCGCGGAGAGCGTCTTTCTTGACCTCTGTCGACGAAGCGAGACGGACAGCATGTTGAAAACACTCGACCGCTTTATCGTGATTCATCGACTTGTTGAGGTTGATCCCCCACTGCAAATAGATCTGAGCCCGGCTCTCGTCATTGGGTGCATGCCTCAGTGCGGCACCGAAAGCCCCGCTGGCCTTGGCGTTATTGCCCAGCTTCCCGTAAATCCGCCCCAACGAATACAGTGCCTGATGGTTGGTTGGCTGCAGAGCCGCGACTTTTTCGAGAGCACCAACCGCTGTATCAAAATTTCCCTGCTGGAAAGCGGACATCCCGGAATAAAAGTTCGCCGAGACGTTGTCCGGTTCCAGCTTGAGGACTCTGGAAGCGTAGCCATAGGCGTCAGGATAATTCCCCTCGTCGTAGTTGTATGCTGCCAAAGAAACGTTCACCTCGAGACTGGTGCTGTCGATCCCTTTGGCCATCATCAGGTACTTGTACCCTTCTTTGCGGTTCCCCAAGGCAAATTCAGCCTTGGCGCCAAGCAGAATCGCCTCGACATGAATCACCCCCGAGCCGGCGAGGTTCCGCTCGAGGAGCTTTTTGACATTTTGCAGGCCTTCAAACGGCAATCCGGTCTGGATCTGAAGAGTGGCAAGATCGAACAGGGAAACCAGATCATCCGGATTGGCCTGGACGACCTCCACAAGATGCCTGATGGCGTCCATGTTTTTCCCGCGATCAATATGATCACTGGCATCCCGTTTTTTCCTGGCGGTACGGATACTCTTGAAAATGACCGTCGTCACAATGATGGCCAACCCGCCAACGAAGACAGCCAGGAACGTAATCGTCAACATGGACATTTCTCCGTCACGAAATCACCCCTCATCGATAGACTCTATAGTATACGACTCTCCCCGGGAAGACAAGCGGTGATCATGCCTCTATCTGTAAATTATGGTTGAATAACCCCGGTTTTGCAGTAATATGAAAGGAAACGGGATTTCGTCGTCCTGGTGCAGATGCAGACCCGTATCCGGCACGCAAGACTCTGGAGGTATGACATGACCCGAACAGGTATCTGCTGTTCTCTGGTTGCAATCCTTTCCTTGGCATCGTGCTCAACCACAACGCAAGACGTGGCGCAGCCCCAACATCTCGTGGTCACCTCGATCGTGGGCACGGTCAAGGCCTGGAAAACCGAAGACAAGAAAAAGGATGTCCGTTCCGGATTCAAGCTTGAAGAACACTGGACAGTCCAGACTTCCGGCGAGGATGCGCTTTGCCAGATGCAAACCCCGTCCGGCTCCGTCATCAAGATCTCCGGAAATACCACACTCCGTCTCTCCGAACTCTACAAAGACAACAAGCTGGCCGTCGAGAAGACAGGGCTCGAGCTCGTTGCCGGCAAGATTCTCGTCAAAGCCCGGACTCTTTCGGGAGACGACAGCTTCTCGGTCCGCACCAAGACAGCCGTGGCCGGAGTTCGAGGGACCCGCTTTATTGTTGCCTACGACGATGAGAAGGGAACCCAGGTCGCTGTGGAATCCGGAAAAGTCGCCGTCGGACAGCCCGTAGCTGTTGTGTTGCCCGCAGGGATGACAAATGCCTCCCGTGAAATCATGACGGCACTCGAGCGGTCAACAGAAGTCGTCGTCGCACCCAACGAAACGATCAAGGTCACCCTGGCAGACAACCAGGCGACACAAAAAGCAGTCGAGACTGTCGTCACGGAGACCCTCACCTCCGGAACAGCAGTCAAACCCGAAGAGATCCGGGCAGCGGTGGTCCAGATCCAGGCAAAACTGGAGACGGCTCCGATCACCCGACCCGCAAAGCGTACCCTGACCGATGCCGATGTCGAGATCAAGAACGACTTCGTCGCGGTACAAGCCTTGACCGTCACCGAGCTCGCACCTCCGACGGGCACCCCGGCCACAAATGCCTCCGGAAAGACCGACGGCTCGACAAACAAGCCGGCCACCAATGCCACCCAAAAAGCTCCCGTCGTCACCCAGCAACCCCAGATCATCAAGCGGGACAAGGAAGATGTCAATCCCGAGGAACGGTTCTGAAAGCATGAAACGGCATGGCTTCATTGTTCAGGCTCTCATTCTTTCCGTGCTTGCACTGTCCCTCCAGGGCGACCCTGTTTCGCGGACCTTCATTTCCCATGAAAAGGGTGTCGTTGCCCTTGATTGGTCTCCTGACGGAGAGTATCTGGCAACGGCCTCCCTCGATGGAGCGGTGAGTCTCTGGAACGCTGAGGGTCTTTTGGTCCGCAAGATGCAAATCCATACAAAGCCGGCACTGGGAATCGCATTCTCCCCTGATGGTGAAGTCCTGGCCACCGCATCCGCTGACGCCACCGTCACGGTATTCACACCCTCGGGCCGGATCATGCACCGGATGAAGAGCCACCGGACAAATGTCCTGACCGTGGCCTGGTCTCCGGATGGCCGGTTTCTGGCGAGTGGTTCCGAGGATATGACGGTGCGAATCCATACAAAAAACGGCTCTCTCGTCTCGACGTTGACCGGACAGATGCAGCCTGTCACGGCTGTCGAATTTTCACGGGACGGAAAACGCCTGGCAATCGCCGAGCGGGGTGTGCACCTCTTGATCCGTGAAACCAGGCTTTGGGGAATGGAAAAACTCGTCAAGGCACACAACGACGTTGTCTGGGACACCGCTGTTTCCCGTGACAGCCAATTTTTTGCCACCTGCTCAAAAGACCGTTCCCTGAAAATCTGGCGCGCCGATGGGTCTCCCCATCTCGCCCTCGTCAACCTCCCGGCCGAAGTCTGGACAATCGCCTTTTCCCCGGATGGAACGAAGATAGCGTGCGGGCTGAAATCCGGGACGGTTCTGGTCTATGCCCTTCCGTCGGGAACCATTCTGCACACGTTTTCTGGTCACAAGGACGGCGTACTCGGCGTCGCATGGTCACCCAACGGACGATATCTGGCAAGCGCTTCCCGTGATGCCACAGTGAAAATATGGGAAGGCCTGTGATGCCTTCCATCCGGACTGCGCACAATGAGTCTCATCCAGACCGCCCTGATCATGCAGTCTGCCCCGGACAGACTTTCCTGATACAGCTCGCAATCCATCGGAGGTTGGCATGAAGCGCCGATATGGAACCTTGTTTACAATCATGTTTTTTATGGTGAACAGTCTTCCGTCCGTATATGCCTCTTCTGTCGAAGAGGATGTCCTGCCTGCGGATGGAGACCGGCAAGTCGTGCCTTTTTCGCAATGGTTGCGTGACCTGACCAGCAACCGGTCCGGGATTGTGTACACGACAAACGACTGGAGCGGATTTTCACTCCCGCGAACATGGACAAAGGGACAAACCGTTGGACAGGCCCTCAAATCCGCACGCCTCTTCACGGGCCGCTTTGACATCCATTTTCTTGATGAAGCCATCACGCTGACCCCTGTCACTGACCATGAGGATCTTCCGAAAATCGATGTGCGGACACCCCGGAAACAGATCTTTTCCGAAGGCGATGTCGTCTTTACCTTGGGCATCCACTCCAGCAGCTATACCCCGAAAGTGGCACAGAGCGAGTTTCCGGATTCCGCCAGTGGCTACCCCTATTCTTCGGGGATCTCCGGAGTCGGAGGCGCCTCCTTTTTCAATCATTTTGACGTCTTTGTCAGTGACCGGATCTCGATCGGGTTTCTTGTCCGTTCCAGTTACTACGATGTTGAAATACGAACAGCCATTGACTCGACCGCTCAATACTTGCATGCCAATGCCAACCCCATGCTCCTGATGTTTACAGGAACTTGGCACCTCGCACCAACCGACTGGATCGATATCGGATTGGGATTGGCGTTTGGCGGAGTCCCCCCCTATGGTGGCGAGAATGCCGATTATATTGGCCGGGAACTGGACCAGGGGACAACCTTCAGCTATACGTGGCTTGATCTCTCTCACTGGGCCATCGCGGGCTTCCGCCTTTCGGTCACCCTCCGCATCTATCGGGACTTGCTTGTCACGCTTGACTGGCTGAACACCCTCTATCTGGACACAATGCGTTTCGAAGGGTTTGTCAATTCTGTCGGCATCAGCGGATCCCTCCGCTTTGAACTTTGGTAAGGAGGCCCAGCATGCTCGTGCGTCTTTTGACCCTCTTCCTCTTTCTCGCCTGTTGGGCACAGACCGCCTTTGCGGATTCCCGCGCAACCATACTGTCCACTCCCCTCACCAATGACGGGGACGGAAAGGTCCTGCCGGTCCGTCAATGGTTTTCCGGTCTCGCTCTTGACTATGGTTTGACGTGCGGTGACCAGCTTCCCCAGGACTACGCCCTCTCACTCCCCCGCATCTGGAAAAAGGGTGACACCCTCGGGCACGTTCTTGGTTCCGCCTGCCTGCTGGCCGGGGACCTGGTCTACAGCATCGAGGGAAATCTTCTTCTGCTCAAAAAAACCGGATCCCCGGTCGAGACAAAGGATCTTCCCGGACAACGGTCTTCACGACCGATCCAGGCTGGAGACGTGCTCCTCTCGGTCGGTCCATTCATCCCCTTGAGCAATGGCTTCGAAATGGGTTCTGTCCTCTCTGACAAGCGATACGAGAAAAGCCTGTACGGGGACATCAATATTCGCCTGGACTGGTTTTTTTCGGACAATTTCTCGGTCTCGCTCCTCCTTGCCTTCTACGAAACATCCATCGAAAGCTACCGTCTGGATACCGGAAATTACGAGTCGGATATGCGCACCGAAGCGAGCATGGCAACGATCGGCATCGATTTCTGGTTCAACCCCCAGCGTGATCTTGGTTTGCTCACCGGATTCAAGCCCTTTGGCGAGTTCGATATATGCATCGGGCTCTCGTTTGGCTACTTTTCGGCATCACCTGACGGAACGGGGTTCTTCATGAGACTCCAGAATGACCCATCCGCCATCATGGACAACTCGTTTTTCCTCACCATGCTCCATACCGGGTTTTCGTTCAACCTCATCAGCACATTTTTCATGCGTCTTGACTGGTACACCGGACGTCTAGAGAATATCCTGTCAGACGGAATCGGCGGTGATTTTGTGAATGCCGTTTCGATCTCGTTCGTTTTCCGGTACTGAGCGGGAAAAAGAAACCGCCCTCGGTCGGGCGGTTGTCACCATCAATGGCTCTGTCAACAGGTGTAATCAATTCTCGCTGAGAATCCGTTCGTCATACTCCACTTCAAAGCGGAGTTTGTGCTTGGCTTCTTCCTGCGCCAGCGAGAGAAAGAGTTCCCGGAGTCCAGCATCGGAAACACCATCGGCCATGTCGAGATACATCCGGTAGGCCGCCTTTTCCTTTTTCATGGCAATGATCAGGGCATTCTGGTAATCCAGGGGATCCTTGTCCGGATCGATCTCGACCAGGTATTCACTGATCTTGAGATCCAGCACCTTTTGCCCGGCGGCATGAAGCGTGCCGCCCGACTTGATCGTCTCGAGCCTGGCCTTGTGCCCCTGTTCTTCCCTGGCAAAATCCTCAAACACGGTCTTCATGCCCGGATTCTTGACCCGTGAGGCCAACTCAAGATAAAACGCACTGGCCTCTTCTTCCTGTGATATTGCAAAATCAAGAATGGTTTCCGCACTCATCTGTTTCTCCTTTAATACAGAATATACTGGGTGAAATAAGCCTTCGCAATCAGGCGCCTGCGGTCAGCCGCTTCTTGAAGAGACGGCATTCCGCAGTAAACACATCCTCTGTCTGTCCGGAGTATTCAGCGATGAACCCGACTGCAAAAGCCTGCTCGACACTCGATACATTTTTGGCGCCATCGGCAATCAAACCAACCTCGAACATGGGCGTTGTGACACTCCGCCCGGAACACTGATACCAGTCCCGGGGAAGCCCCTCCCGAAGGACATCCTCATGCTGTGGGGAAAAGGCGGTTTCCGATACGATTGCCACTTCTGCACTGTCATCCCCGGGCAGGGCCACGTGCCAGGTGACATCCAGACCGTCCTCGCGGATTGCGAGTATCTTGAGGAGGGCCAGACCTTCCGCTTCGTACTGGAACTCGATCCTCTCCTGCTTGAGAGCAAAGGGCATCTCGTGATGCGCAAGGTTGACAACAGTCCCGTCACTCTCACCCGAAACACGATGGACAACCGTGTCCAAGAGCCCTCTTCTGCGCAACAGGTATCTCCCTGTTTCAACGCTCTCCTGTGGCCGTTGCTCAAGATTTGTCCAGAGACCGTCGCCGATTCCCACCTCGGGGACCACATGATTGTCATCCCTGAAAAGTTCCTCATAGTGGGAAACATGTTCGCAGCCAATCATTTCCCGCGCAGAAAGAAGATCGAACCAGTAGAGCAGCCGGCCGCCCATTTTCGAAAAAACATAAAAATTCCCCGCATCAAGCCAGAGAATCTCCGGGAGGCCATCGTCATTCACATCGCTGATTGAAAACCCGGTCCTGTCAGCAAGGATAGCATCCACCAAAGCGAGACGCACAGAAATCACCCTGGCCAGCTCACGTCTGCTGAACCCCCTGACATCCTGTTCCGAAAATCCCAGTTCATACTGGTGAAGCACGAGACCGAACCGGGCATCATCGATCAGCCGTTCACAGGCCATCCGCAGTTCGGCGGGAAGCCGTGTAGTCGCAAGCGCGGAAGCGGCATTCGCAATCCTGCCGGCAAGCTCGGCATAAAATTCCCGGAAATACCGCATCTCCGAAGAATGTTCGGCAAAATCAAACCAGTCCCGGAAGCCTCCCTCGTTCCAGCGTGTCCCGGGGATAGCAAACACTTCGGCAATCCACTCCGGTTCACCGTCAACACTGGTCTCCAGCCGTTCATGAACTTTTGTTCTGTGAAGCCAGGTGGTTATACACACAGTCTCGAGCCTTTCGTCCCGCTCAAGTTGCGTCAGCATCCTGTCCCAGTGTTTGATGATGGTCTTCGGGTCACCATCCTGCTCCAGGTACTGCCAGAGACCGGAACGTTCCGCATGCTCGCAATACGTGAAGAGACCATCAGGACTTTCGTTCCGCAATTCAGCCAGGTACTGCACGAGGGCTTCATAACGGCTGAGAGAAAAATGGGCAACAGCATCATGGAACCCTGCAGTACCCGCAAGACTGTCTGTCAGAATCGTGATCTCCTGCCCGTCGGACACACCCCGCCGGGGGCAGTTGACTTTCTTGTGGATCCCGCTCCCTCGAAGAACACGCTCATCCACCAAAGTCCATTCAAGACCTGCGCCGGCTATCTGCGGAATGTACTCATGCGACCAGACTTTTCCGGGGTTGAGAAATCCGCGGGGATGCGCCCCGAGATTTTTGGCCAGCAAATCCATGTGAAAACGGATGGAATCGGCCACCGTCGCAGCCTGACTGCAGTAGAGAATATTCCTCGAAAAAGTACTTGCCACAAGCTCGAGTTGCCCGGAGCCATGCATGCGCCGGATGGTATCCAAGAGCCTTGGTCTGTGCCAGGCTGCCCAGTCAAACAGGGTCCCCGAGATCTCGAGGTTGAACCTGATTCCGGGATGTGCCTCAAATACTTCAAGCAATGGAAGATAGCAAACATCTGTTGCGAGATCACACCCCGGGACCAGGTCCTGGTTCATCGCAAACAGCAAAGCGACGGGTATTCTCTCGTGCATTGACCTTCCTCCACAACAATCTCTTCCCGGCAGTATAGCATACCGCTGAAAAACATTGAAGATAAAACGGTGTTTCTCCTTCCGTGCAAAGCAATGCTGTGGTATTATACTTGGGTATTTTGACAAGGAGGATCCATCATGTCCAAAAAAAATGTCTTGCGATTATTTTCTGTGCTCGCACTTTTGGTTCTCTCCGTTCCTGCTTTTGTCCAAAGCCAGGAGCTGACGCGGGAGGTAAGAATCCAGCTTACCGATGTAGCTGAAATTTCTACCGCTGATCTCTATATTGACGGCGTTCAGCGTGGGTACGTCCGCAAGGGAGTCGCAAACACGGTCCACCTCAGTATCGGACAACATACTATTTCCTTGCGGGCCGTTGTCAATGGCGTGGAGTACAAGCGTGAAAAAACAGAACAAATCGTATCCGGAGTTACCCCCCAATTCATCTTTCTCCATCCCGGAAAGCAAACCGGAACCAATTCAACAGGCAGCGCGACGGTTCTTGTCATACTTGACTCCAATTCACCTGTCAAAATGGCCAACGTCAGGATCAATGGTGTCAGCAAAGGAGACATAACGCGCGGAGACTCTGGCAAACGGTTCAGCGTTCCCGCTGATACCGATATTACCATAACTCTCTATCGTGAATGGAATGGAAGAGTCTACGAAGCTGAAAAGAAGGTCAAGATCCGTGCAGGACAGACCATAACTGTCCGTCTCCTTCCAACCAAGCAATAAAACTCTGTTCAGAGAAACCCGGTGATTCGGGGGAACACTCGACATCTTACGGGGAGCGCTCTGGAACAGCGCTCCTCTTTTTTGTACTTCTCGTCGCACTATGTTGAACGCTGTTTGAGCCTGGCCCGTTCAAGCAGGTCAAATATCCAAACCCGACCCGGTCCGTCATGGAGCGCATCCCCCCATGCTGGTTTCTCTCCGTTCAAACGACCTGATACACTTTGAAAACTATGCACATCGTGATATCCTGCAAAGTATGTAGGTAAGGAGGTACATAACCATGCATGTTACGCAATTTCGTTTGGCTCTCACCGCATGTACACTGCTCGTTCTGCTCGTCTCAATACCGCTTGCAGCCCAGACTGAAACACGGGAAGTCAGGATTCAACTTACGAGCACAGCGGAGATCGATGCTGCTGATCTCTTCATTGATGGAGTACCGCGCGGGATTGTCCGCAAGGGAATTGCCAATACCGTCTCCCTGACCTTAGGGCAACACAGTTTTGCCATGCGGACGGTTGTCAACGGAGTCGAGTACAAACGTGAGAAGTCCGAGATGATTGTTGCCGGGGCCACTCCGCAATTTGTTTTTTTGCATCCCATAAAGCAATCAGGAACATCTCCCCAGACCTCCGGCACACGCGAGGTCCGTGTCCAACTCACAAGTACGTCCGAAGTCGAGTCGGGAACCCTGTTCGTTGATGGCGTCAACCGCGGTATCGTTCGCAAGGACACCCATCTCTCACTGTTTCTCACGCTCGGTAATCACAAGTTTACCATGCAGACCGTCAAGGATGGTGTCCAGTACAAGCGTGAAAAGACGGCAATTGTGATAGCCGGCACAACACCCCAGTGGGAATTCCTGCATCCCATCAAACAGGGCCAAACGACTTCCACCACGCAGGCATGGGTGGTCGTCATCCTCGATGGAACATCACCGGTCAACAAAGCCGCACTGAGCATCAACGGGGTGTCCAAGGGTGAAATCAGACGGGGCACCAGCGGATCACGCTATCCTGTCCAACCAGGTCAGGAAGTAACAATACGTCTCGAGCGTGAATGGAAAGGGAAGACGTTCACCATCGAAAAGAAGGTCACAATCCAGGCCGGACAGACCGAAACCATCCGTCTGGTACCGGTCAAGCAGGATTCCTGATTGGACTCGCCAGAATTATTGCAGATCCATACGTGAAACCATTCGGGATCTCTCGAGGAGCGTCCTCCAGAAGGCGCTCCTCTTGTTTTGCGGCATTGGTTCAAAGGTTTGGAAACTGTTCCAGAAAGGTTCCACCAGAATGGTCGCAACCATGCCATTTCTGATCCCCAATTCGACCAGATACCCGGACCGGACATCATCATTCCAATCCTGATCGAAAACAAGATTTCCAAGACTGTAAAAAATCGGCTTACCATTGTAGATCTCATAGCCCTGGAACCAATGCGGGTGATGCCCGATCACAGCCATAGCGCCTCCAGCAATTGCCCTGCGTGCAAACCGGACGACATCCGGATCAGGAACAGGTTGGTATTCTGTTCCTGAATGCAGGCTGACAACAAGTGCATCGACTTGCTGCTTCATTGCTGCAACCTCATTCGAGATTATATCCGCTTGCGGAATGGCATACCCGGGTCTCCCGGTATCAAAATGACAATCCGAGTCGTGCCAATAACTGTAGGCGCTGAAACCAAAAACACGCCCTCCCCTGGCCACCCGGGCAGGGGAACGGGACATCTCCCTGTTTGTCCCATATCCGGCTATCGCCACATTGATCCAGCGGAAAAACATCATCGTATCCTTGAGCGCCTGCAATCCATAATCCAGACTATGGTTATTGGCAAGACTGACAACATCCAGACCAAGCTTGTCAATCTCAGGCAATGCTTCAGGAGGAGTCCTGAAGACATAGGCCTTGGGGTTTTGTACTCCTCTCGAAGAAATCGGAGACTCCCAGTTGCAAAAGGCAATGTCCGCCTTTGAAAAGACTTTTTGCAGGTTGGTAAATACCACGCCCCACCCATTTTTTGCCATCGGGATCTCAACCCCCCGGGCAGGAATAACGTCGCCACCGGCAACCATTCGGATGCTTTCTTTTTCAAATCTTGCAAGACCTTGAATCCTTCTGGCCAACCCTTTGCCGATATGTTCGGTTTTCCGGATTTCGCCAGCAACATGCAAGGGATACCGCAGGGACTCCCGTGCGAACTTTGTCGGATGCCAGCCATCCACGGGCAGGATCCGCACACGGAGATCAGTCTCCTCAAGCAGGACCAGCCCGACCAGATTCGTATTTCCCGAGACCATCTTCAGAATCCGTTCGATCATTTCCGGACCCTGATGCCAATCCTTCGCGCCAACTGTGAGCAATGTATAGGGAAAAACCGTGCCGTCCTGGTTGCAATCGGTCCACCCCCGGGTGCTGCCATAGCCCTCCGGTTCTGCTTTGTACCTGATCCGGGACGCCAGCTCTCTGGCCTGATCGAGGGATATCCCGTCCAACGGAGAATCATGGGCAACAATAAAAACAGGTGTCAAGTGCCGGGGAACACCGCTTGCAGAAATAATTTCCGCTGAACGTATTCCATCCCAATGATCAATCCTCCCACCCAGAACGGCAGCAAGGACGGGGTCATCCACATGACACAGAACACGGGCTGTCCACTGCACAGTACTTCCTTCAAGCAGGGCAAGGAAAACCACGACTGCAATCAGAACAGCACGCCGGCGTGTCTTGAAAAACGATCGGATACCATGCAGAGTCATGCTTGTTACCTGTAGAGAGTTTCAACCGTTTTATAGGCCTGTTTCTGTTCAAGCCAATACCCCCGAAAGACCATTGCAAACCTTTTGAGTGAGGGATCGTCTTTCTCCTCGGCATCCTCCACAATGATCCGGGCATACCCGGAATACGTCTTGCACGCTTTCCGGAGTACCGGGTCTGCTTCATCGTGTTTTTCCTGGGCGAGCAAGGCAAGCGCCAGCCCCCACTGCATCTCCGGGGCTTTCGGACACGCACGGCAGAGTTCCTCTGCCCCTCTCCAATCCTCAAGACCGAAGAGGCAAGCCAGAAGGAGCGTGGCAGATCCCTGCTCATCGGTCGGGTTGAGCGTCACGATCCTGCGCAAATCCCGTGCTGCGGATTTCAAATGCCCGCGGGCAGCCGCGATCATCGCGCCCTGAAGGAGACAGCGAAGAAAGGGCTGGTTTGCAGCAACTTTCCACTCGAGCACGCCGTCGTCCGGCAGATCCCAAAACAACGGGACGTCCTCCGCCATGCAGGCAGCCCGTGCCCGTTCCAGTCTGTCCACATCATCCGCCGCATGATACCCGCGCAACAAAACACTGTGCGCATCGAATATTCCGACGGCCTGAGCAATGATTTTATTGGCCTGATCCATGGCCGGAATATCGGCCGGACCGCTTTCGAGTTTGGCCGCCGCAGCAAGAAGCTGCCTCGCGGCCGGTTCGTGTACCAATTTGTACTTTTTTCCGGAAACCTGTGACAGTCTAACCGGAATCCGCTCTGCATTCATGGCTTCAAATCTATCTCCGGCCCCTGCCTTGGGACAAGGTTCGCCGGGATTCCGGTTTGGTATTATCTGAAGCCGTCTGTGCCACGGGCTCTGTTTCAATGGCTCCAGCGTTGTGGAGAAGGGCCAGAACCCGCAATCGCATCAAGAACCCGTAGAGAGCCAGGAGACCCGCAAGTTGGGCCAGCTCGGGAAGAATATCCATCGGGCCTGCCCCCATCTGGGTGACACGCATCATGGCCCGCACATAGGGCGTCCCCGGGAGCAGTTCCGTCACGATCTGCAGGGGGAGCGGGAGTGCCGAAACCGGCCATGAGAGTCCCGACATGAGGAAGAGCGGATAGGATGTGAAAACGAAGACCTGGAAGGCGACAAGTTTGGACCGGAAAAAACTGGCGGCCAGGACAGCCAGGTACGCCATTCCCAAAAAATACGGCAGGGTGAGCACAATCGCGGAGAAGGCACTCCCTGTAAAGCTGACAGAAAATATCCAGAAAATTGCACCATAGAACAGGACAGCCCAAGCAGCAAAGAGAAGAACGTAAAACCCGATCTTTCCATGGGCCATGGGAAGAAACATCCCTTTTGAGAGCCGCCAGAGTTCCACAAGGCCGCCCGCCTCCCGATCCTTCGAAATGGACAAGACAAGTCCAAAGAGGAGGGTCTGCTGGAGAATCAGCATCAGGAGTCCCGGAATGAGAAAATCGCCGTAACTGTCCGTGACATTGAAGACGGACCGGACATCCGGCATGACCGGGTCAGCCATGACCGAGGCGGCATCCCCGTTGATCCCTTTGAGATTGAAAAAAGCCATGCGGTGCTTTGAGCCCGCCTCAAGAACAACCTCGTTGATCGCTTTGTTGATGTCATTTGAAACAAGAAACCGCGTTGTGTTCAACCAGACCTTGATGACCGGTGACCGATTTTCCGAGAGGTGGGCCCCATAGTCCTTCGGAATATAGACCACCCCGTAGATCTCCATTTTCTCGATCAGGGCCCGGGCTTCTCCAAGGTCAGGAAGCCGCAGGGCAACCCGGACAAGCTGGTGTGCATCCAGCCTCCGTTCAAGCGCCCGGGATGCATCCGAGTGATCGAGGTTGACCACGGCGATCGGAACATCCCGTTCGGATTTGTTCATGTAAATCGTGCTGTAGAACAGGGCATAAAAGAGCGGCGCGATCATCACAATCATGAGGATATTCCGGTCGCTCCTGATGATGGAGAGTTCCCGCAAGAAAACCGTCCTGAAGACCGAGAGCCAGGCCCGCATCAGACACCTCCCCGCACACGACGGACATGGATCCAGACTCCAACCAGCGAAAGAACCAGGCCCACCCCGACAAAGATCGACAAACTGACAAACTCACCCATCGCCGTCGATACTGGCGCATCCATCTGGTACGACTTGAGAAAACCCGAAAGAAAATGGGTAAAAGGCATCGCCTGCGCATACAGGGTATGTATCTCCGGCATGGCCCAGAGGGGATAGGTAAACCCGCTGAAGATGAACGCCGGAGTGTTGATGAAAACGATGATGACAGTCGCCATCATGCTGTCCTTGAAGAAGCAGGAAACCGCAAAGCCGAGCAAAAATGACGCAAGAATGAAATACATGAAATACAGAATGATGAACGGCACAAACCCGCTGACCTCGATCCCGAAGAGCGGAAAAACAATTCCGAGGACCGCGAGAACGGTCGCACCATGCACCGGAAGATACCCGAGCGCCTTTCCGACAAGAATCCGCCAGGCACGCCCTCCCGAGAGCTTGGCAAGCTCTTTCATTCCCCCTGTGGCATGTTCCGAATTGACTGCGATCGCCGCAATCATCATGACAAGCATCTGGAGCATGGCCGCAATCAACCCGGGAACCAGATACTGCTGGTAATTGTACGTCGCGTTGTAGAGTGACTGCACTTCCAGCTTGATCGGGTTGACTACCCCCATGGCTGCCGTCTTGTCCATCCCGGAACTCTGGAGTTTTTTGAGGACCACACCGGCAGAGACCGTCCGGATGATGGTCTGTGCATCACGATAAATCAGGTTTCCCACAATCAGATTGGCGCTGTTCTTGTAGACGATGACCGCCGAGCGTCGCCCATGTTTGATGTCCCGTTCAAAATCCCTCGGAATGATGATGGCCCCTTCGGCCTTCCCTTGAAGCATCAGGTCCCGCAACTCTTCGGGATCGGTGACCCGCCAGGCAATCCTCATGGAAGACGAGGCCTCGACCATGGTGATCACGGTCCGGGAGAGTGCACCCCGGTCCAGATCACAGACGGCAACCGGGAGCTCCCGGACGATCCCCCGGTCGTAGATCCAGGAAAAAAGAATGAAGAGAATCAGCGGGATGACCACCGCAAGCAGGATCAGCGACCTGCTCGCGGTTATCCTGCCGAGTTCTCGCATGGCTATCGCAAATACGCCGGTTCCTCTCGTCTCCATGCCGGGCATCGCCTACTCGACCGTAACATTGACTGACATGCCACCGCGCAATCCGGCAATATTCGTGGCAGGGCGCAGATGGATCTCGAAGGTCTTGAGATCAAAATCACCCTTCTGGTTTGTCGGTCGCCAGGTCGCAAAATCCGCCATCGGCGCAATATAGGTCACCCGAAAATCGAACTCTTTGTTGCCGAGTGCCGGGATCTTTCCCTTGAGAATCTTGCCCATGCTGACAGTGGGCAACTTGTCCTCGCGCAACTGGAGCACCACCCAGACATCCGAAAGATCAACCAATGTCAGAACCGGATAGCCGGCTGCCGCAATCTCTCCCGCCCTGACAATCCGTTTCATGACCTCCCCGTCAATCGGAGACGTCAGCTTCAACTCGTCATGGTAAACCATGGCTTCCTTGTAGGCATTGGCCGCCTGCCGGAATGCGGAATCTGCAGCACGGACATCCTCCGGTCTGGCACCTTCGAGAGCCAGGTCATAGCGGGCTTTGGCCGCTTCCATACTGCTTTGGGCCGCCGTGTACTGCGCGTAGACCTGGTCACGCTCCTGCATGCTGACAACGTTTTGCTCGTAGAGGCGGGAAATCCGCTCCCAGGTCTTGCCCAAGAGGTCATACTGGGACTTGGCCTGTAGATAGAGTTTGTATGCGGCCTCTTTTTCCTGGGGCCGCGTCCCGTTGATGGCCATCTGTCTCCGGGCACCCGCCGCATCCATCATGGCCCGAGCCTGCTCAACCTTCGCATCCATCTCCCGGCTGATCAGCGTCGCCACGACCTGACCTTTTTTGACGGTATCCCCTTCCTGCACGAGGAGCGTCTCGACCCTGCCGGCGATCTTGGACGCAACATCGATGGATGTCGTCTCGGTCACGCCCGTCACCGTTGGATCCTCCGGGATCACCTCACGAACAAGCAGGATGAAAACCGCCAACGCAGCAACAATGACCGGAACTGTCAACAGCAACTTTCCCTTGTTCACCTCTGTCTCACGCATGACCCTGCCTCTTTTTTGAATGAATGTTCATTCAACATAAATCATCAAAAGATTACTGTCAACAAAATTCTGCCGATAAGAAGGTATATCGCTGGTATTCTTCTACAAGAAACCGAGCTGTACCCGGAGTGATGCCCCTATGCGGCCAAAGATCTGTGCATTGATTCCCGCCCTGTTGTTTCTCTTGCTTGCTTCCAGCCTCATAAAGGCTGACATTCACCCCGATCTTGCAGACGGATACCACGAATTGATGATTGCGGCCCGTCGCCCGAGTCCGGCCTGGGACGGCATCCTGCTCGACCAGAAGGGCACTCTGCGCCGAATCTCCGAATTTTCAGGTCGGGCGCGCCTCGTGTTGTTCTTCCGTGAACCGGTGCATGTTCTTGAGGAACACTTCTCCATCCTGTCGGGCTTCGCCTTCGCCATGACAACCAATCGGTGCAGCGCACTCGCCATCACCGACCTCCCCGTCAGCAATATCGTTATGCCCTTCATCCATGGAACAAATACAAACGGCCAGCGTCCCGTGTTGCTCCAGGACCCGCTCTCTGAAACCTTCCGGCGTTATGGCATCCGGCGGACTCCCTGCTGGCTCGTCATCACCACCAACGACATCATCATCGGTGAGGCCCACGGCCTGCGGAACTGGACCAACGCCGTCCAACTCTTCCGGTCCCTGAGTCTCGTCAACCCGACAAACACGGGCAGGACAAATTCGGGTACGACAAACAGCCCGTCTCTCCAGCCCGAAACCAGCAGCAACTCCGCAATCCGGATCCTCAAAAGGATGGATAACCAGACCCTGTTTTACCAGTAAAAACAAGAGGGGATCATTTTGATCCCTTTGGTACCACCTTCCCGCATTCCTGTCCATTCAGCCAATGCTGCGGGAAGATGGCCCTTTCAACCTATAGCCTGTGTCCCTTTTTCTCCGGTTCTGACCCGAATACACTCTTCCATTGGCATGATAAATATTTTGCCATCGCCAATCGCACCCGTTCTCGCTCCGCGAATGATCGCAGCGACTGTTTTCTCGACAAAATCGTCATTGACAGCAATCTCAAGACGAACCTTTTTTATCAAATTGATCTCGGTGACAGATCCTCTCCATGCTTCGGTAAACCCCATCTGCTGCCCACAGCCTATCACATTGGAAACCGTCATTTTCCTGACGTTCTCTTCAAACAACGCTTGTTTGACATCCGGAAGACTTTCAGGACGGATAATGGCAAGAATCATTTTCATTTTGACATCTCCTTTGGTCATTTCGTCATTTTGTCAAAAAACTCTGAAAATCCGGGTAGGCCTCCATGCCATGCTCGCCAATATCCAGCCCCCTGATTTCCTCTTCCCGACTTACCCGGATTCCCATTGTCTTCTTGAGAATCCACCACAGAATGAGTGTTGTTCCAAAAACAAAGAATCCGGTGACAACCACTCCGAATGCCTGAATACCCAATAGCTCAAAACCACCCCCATTGACAAGTCCCGCCAACGCATCTTTTTCGGCCAAACCCGCAACCGTCATGGAAACCCCTTTATCCGCAAAAATGCCTACAGCAAGTGTTCCAAAAACACCATTGACAAGATGTACGGACAAAGCGCCCACCGGATCATCCAGCTTTTTCCTGTCGAAAAAAACAACCGCAATAACGACCAAAGCCCCGGCAATCAAACCGATCACAAGCGACCACCCGATACTGACAAACGCACACCCGGCAGTAACTGCGACAAGCCCGGCCAGTGCTCCATTGATGATCATGGACAAATCGGGTTTGCGATTCATCAGCCAGGATACAGCCGTCGCCGAGAGTATTGCCCCGACTGCTGCCATATTCGTCGTCACGACAATGTGTGCAATGGCACTCCCGTCCCCGACAGACATGGTGGATCCAGGATTAAATCCAAACCAGCCAAACCAGAGAACAATTCCGCCCAAAGTCACAAGACTCATATTATGGCCAAAGATCGGATTAACACTGCCATCTTGACGGTATTTTCCCGATCTGGCCCCAAGCATGATCACTCCGGCCAACGCAGCCCACCCGCCCACTGAGTGCACAACTGTGGAGCCTGCAAAATCCCTGAAGCCGGATTCCGCCAACCAACCACCACCCCAAATCCAATGACCTGAAAGTGGATACACAAAAGCAACAAGCACTATTGCAAATACAATAAAGGCAGGAAACTTGATCCTTTCGGCAACTGCGCCAGAGACTATGGTAGCTGCTGTCCCGGCGAACGCGAGCTGAAAAAAGAACTTTGCCCACAATGGGACACCCGCCCAGGAAAGCGCCTGATACGCCCCCTGATATGCATCCCCTGTGGCTGGGCTGGTATCCGGGCCCGACACGCCAAGAAGACCTTCAAGTCCGAACAATCCCGTACCATTACCGAACATCAATCCCCAACCAATGATGTAAAATCCTACCGATGCGACGGCAAACACGATAAAGTTTTTGGCTAGAATGTTAACCGTGTTTTTTGCCCGGGCCAAACCTGCTTCGACCATGGCAAATCCCAAATTCATAAAAAACACCAAAAATCCAGCCACCAAAACCCAAACAGTATCAAGTCCGATACGCAGGGTCCCCGTTGCACCTGTACTGCCTGCTTGATCCGCCTGCAACCATGCTGGTACAACAACAATCAAACACGTGAGCAATAATGGCCATTTTTTGTATCGAAGGAGCATACCCTTCCTCCTGCCTTCTTGTGATACTTATCTATAGTGCAGAAAAAGTGCCAGCGATTCGATACCCGTGAAGTTACTCCTTACTTTCTATATATTAGAGAGTTAAGAGATTTCCCAATGCCTGACCCAACGGGCACTATTACTCTCAATGCTTAATAATTAAGCATTTTGCAGATTATGCTTAATTATTAAACATTGATAAGCCCGCTATTCAACAGATACAATAGAGCGTATGGAGCGCCCTGCCGGGCGCGCCACAAAAAAAAGAGCGGAAACAGCTCCGCTCCTTGAGTCCGAAACCATGGTGCACAGGCTGTCCCGCCTGCACAAAGAGTGCCTTACAACGCCTCAACTTCCTTGAGGATGTCGTCGGCAATTTTTTCGGCATTGTCCTCGGTGATTGTCCCTGGATCAACCACAGTCGATTGAATCTGGGCATTCGTCCCGGTATCCTGTGCCCCATCTTTTTTGGAACCACAGGCTACGAACATGCTTGCAAGCAGCAAAACAGTGATAACGGCGAGAATTTTCATTTGGATGCCTCCTCGGGTGCTTTCTCGGCATCAGCCGTTTCACGCATCACTTTGAGCTTTTTTTCCGTGATTTTCTTTTCGATAATGGCGATCCTGTCACGGAGGCGGGCAGCCTGTTCCTTCTTGCCCTTGTCTTCCAGTTTTTGGGCAATCTCTTTCAAACGTGCAACGGCCCGCTCAAGCCCCTTGAGACGCTCCTGCTTTCCTTTGGCAATCGCCTTGCGGTCGCCCTTCCCCTTGTTGTCATCCGCCTTGCCAACACCCGCCGGTTTCCCTTTTTCACCGGCCTGGGCGCTCTTTTCGTCAGCCTTGCCCTTGCCAGCCTTGTCACCAGCCTTTTCAGCGGCCGCAAATACCATGGCTGCCGAGAAGACCAGGACCAAAACAGCAAACATGATCCGCTTCATACCGTCTCCCTTGTGGTTTGTCCATGACTTGTCATGTCACTTCCAGAATATCACGGACTTGGCGGTTGTCAAGTTGACCAGAATAAAAGGGGATGCCCCGCCTCTGCGGAACACCCCCTTTGACCAAACATCCATGATCAGTTTATTTCTCCGGCGGGAGACTGCGGCAACTCCCCATCGGACTCTTGGTAATCCAGTGATCAATGGGCTGCTTGTTATTGATCCCGCGCCAGACATCCTCGAACCGGATCGGCATGTGGACCAGCTCCGCACCCGTCGCCTGCTGGATCGCGTTCCCCAAGGCGGCACAAACCCCGATCATCGAATGCTCACCGACACCTCGTGCCCCGAAGGGCCCATCAAGCTGGGCTGTTTCAACAACCGCACTGTCGATGATTTCAGGAATGTCCATGGCGGTAAAGATCTTGTTGTCGGTGAAATTCGGATTGAGGAGCCGCCCATCCTTGTCATAGATGTACCCCTCACAGCACGCCGTCCCGAGACCCTGGATCATGCCGCCAATACCCTGCCCACGGACTTCAGCCGGATTAATGGCACGACCGACATCAAAGACCGAGCTGACCTGGATGACGTTATACTCCCCGGTCTGGTCATTGACCTCGACGACAATTCCATGCGCACCATAGGTCCAGTCCAGTGCAGGATTCCCCTGCCCTGTGGCCTTGTCAAGATGGGACAGCCCCTGTGCAATATAGCGACCGACACCGACCAAAGGACCACCGATCCCGTTTCCGTCCGGATAGGCATACCCGACCGACATCTCCGAAAAATTCACCCGCTTGGCCGTGTGATGCCTGACGAACACGCCCTCGGCATCATGATCCAGGTCAACCGGCATGGCCCGGAGGATCTGGCCGGCCATTTCATAGGCCTTGTGCAGGAGATCCTCGGTTGCGAGAATCGCCGCGTTGCCGGCAATCAGGAGCCCCTTGGAGGCTACCGTCTGCCAATCATAGGGATCCCGGTCGGTGTCGCACTCGAAGGCGATCTTGACCTTGGAGACCGGCATGTGCATCCGCTCGGCGATCATCTGCGCCACGGAGGTGTACGTCCCCTGTCCCATATCCGTCAGCGAAAGGTTGGCCGTCACCGTCCCGTCCTCGTTCATCTTGAGGGTAACAGCCGAGCCGGTAAAGGGCGGCATGGCTGGCGCCTTCTGCAGGCCGGCGACCGACTTGCCGATGCGCATGCCGGTCGTTTTCTGCCTGGCTTCTTCCTCGGGAGTCAGCGTTCCGTACTTGATAGCCCTGGCTGCCTCTTCAAGACATTTGAGGACATTGCCTGTGTGCTCGGTGATGACTTCCCCGGTCAAGGTTTTCGAACCGGGCTTGAGACAATTGAGTCGCCGAAACTCGAGCGGATCCATCCCGATCGTCTGTGCCACAAGGTCCATCTGACGCTCGAGCCCCCAGGAGAACTCGACGTGACCGAAGCCTCGATAGGCTGTGCCGTAGGGTTTGTTGGTATAGATGGTATACGCATCCACCCAGGCATTCGGAATCTCGTACGGACCGGTACAGGAATACCCTGAAGCGCGCGTCACGTTGACCGCGTAGTCGGCATAGGCTCCCGAGTCCCAGTACATGGTCATCTTTTGGGCGATGATCTTGCCGTCTTTTTTGACGCCAGTCTTGATACGATAGGTCAAGGCACTGCGGCAAGGCAAGAGGCTGAACTCCTCCTCGCGCGATGCCTGCAATTTGACCGGCCGGCCACCCGCCTTGTGCGAGAGACAGGCCACAAGCGGCTCGATCCCGATACCGGCCTTTCCTCCAAAACCGCCACCGATGTAGGGAATAACCACCCTGACATTTTTATGCGGGATCTTGAAAGAGTGGCAGAAGAGGTTGCGCACAGCGTAGGGTGACTGGGCCGAAGTCCAGATGGTGATCTTGTCACCGGCCTGCCACTGCACAATCGCGACATGTGTCTCCATCGGAACGTGCTGGACCGAGGGATTGGAATACTGGCGCTCGACAATCCACTCGGCTTCTTCAAAGCCCTTGTCGATATCACCCTTCCGGAATTTCGTATAATTGGCAACATTGGTTCCTGGCTGGGGAGTAAAGGCCGCCCGCACGAAGTCGTACTCGCCCAGTTTCGGGTGAACCAGGGGAACACCTTCCTTGGGCGTGGTCGGATCATCCACATTGATGGCATCCAGGGGATGCAGGACGGCCGGCAAAACCTCGTACTCGACCTCGATCAGTTTCACGGCTTCTTTGGCAATGGTCAGGGTGTCGGCGGCCACAGCGGCCACAGCCTCACCATAGTGCCGGACCTCGCCTTTGGCCAGAACGTACTTGTCCACCACATAGAGACCAACCCGGTAATCGAGTTCGTCCCCCGTCACGATGGAGCGCACACCCGGGAGGGCTGCGGCCTTGGTGGTATCGATGCGCACGATGCGGGCACGGGCATGCGGGCTGCGCTTGACCTGGGCATGAAGCATGCCGGGAAGGATCATGTCACTGACATAGCTTGCCTCGCCTGTCAGTTTTTCTATTGCATCAATGCGGGGGACATCATGCCCGACGCACTTGAGGTCCTTGCGGTCAATCTGGTCAAACATGTCGCAACTCTCCCTTATTGTCTTTGGTAAGCTGGCCCGTGACATCAAGGACAGCCTCGATGATCTGCTGATACCCTGTGCAGCGGCAGAAGTTTCCCTCAATGGCCTCTTTGATCTGGTGTTCACTGGGCTTTGGGGTCCGTTGCAGGAGGTCACGGATGGACATCAGCATCCCCGGGGTGCAGAATCCGCATTGGACGGCATGATGCTCCATGAACTTCTGCTGGACATCCGACAGCTCGCCCATGACAGCTTCTCCCTCGACCGTGCGGATGACCGCGCCATCGGCCTCTGGCGCCAGGACAAGACAGGCGTTGACAGACTTCCCGTCCATGATGACGGTGCAGGCCCCGCACTCTCCAGCCCCACACCCTTCCTTCGTTCCGGTCAAGCCGACGTCCTCGCGTAAAAAATGCAAGAGGTTTTTCGAAGGCGCGGCGTCACGGATATAGACCTGGTCGTTGACGGTTACGGTAATCTTCATCCTCGTCACACCCTTTCCAGCAGGCGCTTGACATAGACCTGCACCATGAATTCGCGATACTCCTTTGAAGACCGGACATCATCAATGGGTTTGATGGCTTCCAGGGCCGCCTTGGCCAAGACCTCGGCGGAGTCGGAAGCCTTGCAGTCTTTGACAATGATCGGGGTCGGCGCAGCGGAGCTGACAGCCATCCGGACCAGGCCATCCTTTTTGAGCATGGCCACTCCGACGATCCCCAGGTCATGCCCCTTGATCCGCTTGAGCTTTTCGTACGACCCGCTTGCCCCGGCATAGGTCGCCGGAACAAGGATTTTTTCAACAAGCTCGCCCGGGACAAGAACGGTCTTTTTCACGCCGGTGAAAAACTCGCGGATCGGGACCGTCCGGGATCCTTGCTTCGAGGTGATCACAACCTGGGCCTCGTAGCAGAGGAGGGCAGGCGCCATGTCAGCGCACGGAGAAGCATTGACGATATTCCCGACCACCGTGGCCCGGTTCCGCAACTGGTAGGATGCCAATGACTCGGCACAGGCAACCAGCAATGAATAGTTTTTTTGCACCCGGGGATCTTCCGCAATCTGGTTGACGGTCACGGCAGCACCGATCTCCAGCCCGGTTTTTTCGTTGTACTCAAGCCCCTGTAATCCGGGGATTTTTTTGATGTCAATCACGGTCTTGGGAGTCACAAGCCCGGCTCGTACATTGACAAGCAGGTCCGTTCCTCCGGCCAGAATCCTCGCATCAGGACCGCCGGCAGCCAGTGCATCAAACAACTCTGGCAGGTTTAGCGGCGCAAGGTAATCGAATTCGCACAACATGGCCCTGGTCTCCTCAATAGTTTGTCGAGTATGCGCCTTCTGCACCCCGCTTCGGGAAGCCAAAAAGCACCCACAAAGAATAGACCTCTCCCGGACAGCTGTCAAAATAAAAGAAACTGCCCGTTTTCACACGGGCAGCTCATCTCTGTACGGTTTTTTATGGTGAACACCCTCATGCCAACGCCGGACGGTGTTCATCAAACAGGTCTTGCAACCGGATACGGCATCCCGCCTACTCCCGGTACTTCCCGAACACAAGACAGGTGTTGTGTCCGCCAAACCCGAAGGCATTGGCCAACGCGTAATCAAAGTCTTTTTTGAGCGGCTCGCGGACAATATTGAACGTACATTCCGGGTCCTGATTGAAAACATTGATCGTGGGATGGATCTCCCCGGTCGCAACAGCCTTGGCCGTACACGCCGCACCAAGCGCGCCCGAACCGCCCAAAAGATGCCCGACCAAGGACTTGGTCGCAGTCACCGGGATCTGTGTCCCGTACTCGCCAAAGACCCTCCGCACGGCCTTGGCCTCGGCAATATCGCCCAGACCGGTCGAGGTCCCATGGGCGTTGATATGTCCGATCTGCTCCGGCTTGATCCCGGCTTCCTGCAGGGCCAGACTCATCGCCCGGGCAGCTCCCGCTCCCTCGGGGTGTGGCGCTGTCAGGTGATGGGCATCACCGGTCGCGGCAAACCCGAGCATCTCGGCATAAATCCTTGCCCCACGCTTGCGGGCATGCTCAAGCTCTTCGAGAATGACCACAGCACCACCCTCTCCCACCACAAACCCGTCACGGTCGACATCAAACGGCCGACTTGCGGTCGCGGGATCATCATTGCGGGTCGAGAGCGCCCGCGAAGAAGAGAAGGCCGCAATGGTAACCGGGCAGATTGCGGACTCGGACCCGCCGCAAAACATGACATCCGTCTCGCCGTACTTGATGGAACGGAAACCGATCCCGATGGCGTTATTCCCCGTCGCACAAGCGCTCGAGACACCATAGTTCGGTCCACGGATATCCATGTGAATCGAGATCTGGCCACTGGCCATATCGATCGTGGTCATCGGCACCAAAAAAGGAGAGACCTTTTCGGGGCCCCGGGTCATGAGGACTTCTTTTTGCTCCTCGATAAAATCCAGGCCCCCGATTCCCGAGCCGAGGAGGATCCCGACCCGCTCACGATCGGTGGTATCAAGATCAAGCGCCGCATCCCGGCAGGCTTCAAGACTGGCCGCGTAGGCAAACTGGATAAAACGACCCATCCGGCGCGCCAGCTTGTGGTCAAAAAAATCCTCCGGGCGGAAATCCTTGACCTCCGAGGCAAAGCGGACCGGGAATTTTGAAGCATCAAACCGGGTGATCGGGCCGACCCCGTTTTTCCCGGCCAGGGCGTTTTTCCAAAAGATATCAAAGCTGTTTCCGATCGGGGTGACCGCTCCCAGACCGGTCAGGACGACTCTC